>Ga0181563_10000972_pt1 | contig 28101 bp, 21 predicted proteins | sample 011ome_25_FD_133759 | JGI IMG/M metagenome (GOLD analysis project Ga0181563, IMG submission 133759) | Coastal salt marsh microbial communities from the Groves Creek Marsh, Skidaway Island, Georgia - 011512CT metaG (megahit assembly) | ecosystem: Environmental > Aquatic > Marine > Intertidal...
CCATGGGTCAATTCCTACTACAAGTCCCAAAAGAAATTCGTGAAACCCTGCCTAGTTCAGTGTGGGATAGTGCTCACTTTTGTGGAGTAGGCGGTACTCCTTGGCAAACCCAAACTGAACAAGATGGGAATGGCCTAAAACTCAAAATTAAAATTGCGTCTTCAGGGAAATTACAAATCCTATGGCCCGTTGAAAATCTTGGGACTCGACTTCTTTCCACCTGCACCCTTAGCCCCTCCGAGACACAGTCTTACCAACTCGCTATCGAACTGGCTCGAGGTAGTTGCTATCGAGCGAGAACGCTTGCTGCGGAATGGGAACGTTATGGGATTACGCCGAGCGATGCGTTTCAAGAACATCTTCATGAGGGAACCTCCTGCTTCTTGAACGCCCTCAAGCTAAAGCATCACCCACTCAACTCAGCTCAACAATCGATGCGGGCCATCTCGCACCTCGAGAAAGCCCTCGATCTTCTCGCGCAGGACTACGCAACACGCTCCATCGCACAACGCAAACAACGCGATCCTAAATTAGGCACTCTACTTGCAGGTTCCGTTTTACCTGCAATCACGAATCTACCTGCCAGCACCACGGAAAACATTGCTGATGCAATTCCGATGCGAGATTGTTACTTACAAACGTTCAACACCGCAGCGGTGCGTTTTAACTGGCGAGACATAGAAAAAACACCTGGCAACTTTGACTTCTCAAAAACAATCAGCACCATCAGTCAATTTCAGGAAATCGGACTAAGAACTATTGCAGGACCGCTTGTTGATTTCGAAGAAGAGTTACTACCGGAATGGATTCTACAAACCGATGTTAACTTTGATTCGCTCCACCATGCGGCGATCAATTACGTCGAGCGAACGATCAATTCGCTTAGAGGATCAGTACAGCTTTGGAACTGCCTCTCCGGTATCAACAACGCCGGTCCTGTTTGCTTGAATGATGAACAAATCATGCGACTAAGTCTTTCGGTTCTCCAGACGGCACGAGGGGCAGACCCTGACACCCCCGCGATCATCTCCTTTGACCAACCGTTTGGCGAATACTTACGAAACAATCACGCTGGAGTCCCGGCGTTGAAAATTGGAGAAACACTGGTACGCTGCGGGCTTGGTTTGGCGGGCATCGGATTAGACATCAAGCTGGGCTACGCATCCGGTGGCTCAATGCGCCGCTCTGCAATGGATCTTTCACAACATCTGGATCGCTGGAGCGGCCTAGGCTTGCCGCTACTAATCCAACTGAGCGCTCCCGGCGACCGAACCAACGACCCGCTGGCACTTCGTGCCGACCCTGCCGGGGCGATGCTGGGTGCAGCCGAGCAATGCAGTTCGTCAGACCTAACCGCATCTTCGCAGCTTGAACTCATCGAGCCGATTCTGCCAATGCTACTGGCAAAACCCTACGTGCACGGGATCGTCTGGGATGGATGGACGGATGATACCCAACACTTTTTGCCAAACTCTGGATTGATTGATCAGCACCAATCCCCTCGCCCACTGCAGAAATTCTTTTCTCGGATGCGAGCGGATCACCTAGCATAGAAAGGTGCCAAAAGTTTTTCTTGGTGAAACAAGTGCGCGATCGCATCGCTTCGATGAACGATGTATAAATTCCGGTCAAGTCGCGTGATCTTCAACCACGCCTATACTGTTATCCCCAAAGCTCAACCTAACCAAGACGATAGCGACCCATGCGTTACACCATCCATCAAGCCGCGGGCATCACCGCAACTTTGTTTACCTGCTTTGTCACCGCATTCTTGCCGGCTGCTGACTCAATTCAACCGACAGGAAAAATTGAAACCGTCAAAACAGGTTTTGCTTTTACGGAGGGACCGGCTTGGGGTGTTGATGGGCATTTATATTTTAGCGACATACCCAACGCGTCCATTCATGTTGTAGGTGAAAGCGATGATGTAAATCTTTTCACGAATGATTCAAAACACACCAACGGAATTCTTGTTGATTCAAACGGGCGACTACTAGCGTGTCAGATGGATGGCCAAGTCGTCTCCTACAACACAAAGACGAAAGATGTTGCGGTCCTGGCAGACTCGTTCGACGGAAAACGCTTCAATGCACCAAACGATCTCGTCATCGATCAAAAAGGTGGGATCTACTTTACGGACCCGCTTTTCCGTGCTCCGGATCCACTGCCCCAAGGAATCCAATCTGTTTATTACATCGCAGAGACCGGGATGGTGACGCGTGTAACCGAGCACATTGCAGCACCGAACGGAATTGCCCTGTCTCCTGATGGTAAGAAACTCTACGTGGCACCCAGCCATCAATCTGAAATGCTTGTTTACGATGTAGTGTCCCCCGGCAAATTAGAAAACGGTCGAACTTTCTGCACACTCACACAACCCGAGGGAAAAGCAGGAACGGGTGGCGACGGCATGGTGGTGGATGTCGAGGGAAACCTATACTTCACCACGCACCTTGGAGTAGAGATTTTCTCTCCAAGTGGTCAAGCCATTGGCTTGGTGCAGTTCCCCGAACAACCTGCCAACGTCACCTTCGCAGGATCGGATCGAAAAACGATGTACGTGACAGCACGCACCGGTTTGTACCGAGTCAGGATGCCAATTGCCGGCTTGAAACCCAATTAATCTGATTCGAATGAACTCGCTAAAAGAACAAGCGTCGCACGTTCTTGAATCTCGCGTGTTCTTGAATCATCGACTGCTGTATTGCTTTGCTTGGGGGCCGTCTTGTTTTAACCTCAGGGTGCATTCCGCAATCAAGGCTAGAGCAAAGCTGCTACGTTCCGATCGGTGAAAAAGCAACGCACAAACAGCTAGTCGCGAATGATACCTAGGATGATTGGCTAACGAAACGATCTAACGGATCGTCCAACCTTCGGGCGCATCGGGTTGCTGCCAAGCACTCATGCCGCCATCAACATACAACGTCTGCCCATGGATATGATGCGCTGCGTCCGATAGCAAGAAGACTGCTGCGCCACCGCACACGTCTGCGTCGGGGACTTCACCTGAGGGTGTGTGTAATTTCATCCATTGCTCAAGATCACGATTCGTATTCAAAACGTCGGTCAATGGAGTTCGAACCAATCCAGGAGCCATGGAATTAACGCGTATTTGATGCGGTGCAAGCGTCACACAAAGCGAACGCACCATCGCGGCGACGGCACCTTTACTCGTGTCATAGGCGGTATGATCAGGCTCTGAAAGCAGTCCGTTAATGGAACCCGTAAACAGCACTCGACCGCTAACACCGCTGGCAATCCAATTCCTTGCAAAGGCTTGAGTTAAAAAGAATCCAGCATGAACGTTCAGGTGCATGGTGCGTTGGAAACATTCAGGACTAAGTTCAAGAAAAGGTGGATCAATGTAAGTGCCGGCGTTGTTGACCAATAAATCAATGCCGGGCATCAAACTCTCCACCCTATCCATTAAGTCATTGAGATAAAGATCGGGAGCTAGAGAAAGATCCTGAACAAGAAGCTTTGCCGTGACACCCTCGGCGCTACACGAAGCGAGCGTAGCACGCGCCGAAGAATCATCTCGTAAACCCAAGATCAAAATATCCGCTCCGGCCTGAGCCAGCGACTTAGCAATCGCTGCTCCGACACCCTGCGTGCCACCGGTCACCAATGCTTGATGTCCGGTCAGATCAAATGGAGATCGATTCAACAAAGATACCCTTCTATCCTGCTAGACAATTCAGGTTAACCGTCGAAACAGTGAACCATTAAATGAATGCTCAAGGAAAACTGGTGTGAGACCAAGGATACCGAGGCATCTCTAATTCATCGTGGGGCGAGGACTCGATGCGTATTGCTTCGCATCTTGCTGAGTTTTTTCCGCGTCCAATTCACCGGTTTCTAAGACGACTCGGTAACTCAATCGCATCTCATCACCATTTTTCAGCACAACCCCATCCGTTTTGTCTCCACCTTCGAAATGGTAGACACCAAAAGGATTCGCTGCGAATAAGCCGTACGTACGAACATGCCATCGACATGGATACTGAAAGCTTTCGGGATGATCGTGAATGGTAATACCCACGGTATCACCTTTTACGGGCCCGCTGTAGTTAACCCAAGCAGACTTTTTTCCCCACGCATCTTTATCATGCAAACCTTCTGCGTTGGTTACCAATCCCCCCTTCTTTGCATCAGCCTTCATGGTACCGGCAACTCTCAGGCCGAAAGAACCTTCTTTGGTGTCTCCAAAATTGACATCTCCATCGCTTGCGATCAACAGAAAGTCTGCATCAATGATACGACGTCCCTCAGAAACAAAAAAATGATAACGACGAATATCAGATAGCAGTCGCTTACCCTCGGGTGAGTTCCAATCATTGTGGGTGGTGATCACAACACTGCCATCATCCTTGGTTTCGGTTTGCCCCGAACGATGCACAATTTTTCCGCAGTGTTCATCATCTAACCAAAAATCGACCCCATTCACATCACCATGCGTCAGCCAAAATGATCGGTGATGATCATGGTCGTTTCTTTCATCGGGACCAGCATCCTTCATCGGAAAATCACGCGTCATCCGATGCCCGCCGGGACCAACGAGCGGGTAAATAATCGGCTTCCCGTTGCTATCCAATTGATATCCGGCGAATAAACGATCGCCCTGTGTGACCATCCAGCCAGATGGGGTCTTTGCAACAGCGAGTGGAGGCGACGCTGGCGACTTATCATCCGCTCGTGATTCGGCAATGAATCCCAAAGTTAAAAATGCCCCTAACAAAATAAGTTTAGCAAGGGCTTTGAAATGGCCGTCGGCCCATAGTGAAACACGATTTTTCATTAATGACATACTCGGTTTGATGAAAATAAAATGCATGAACTTCAGTCACCAATCTCTTGGTCACTGGTAAAACGTCCATTCAAACCCCGCGACAGCGGGGACGGCGGTAGTGAACAAAATTATTCTCAAGTGACAAGCAATGGTAAGTGTCTTGTTGAGGGATGCTGTTGTAGGCTCAGGACCAATCGGAGTCAGATAACCAGAAAGTGGGTATTCACCGAACGTTCGTCAGATCCATTTTCAACCCAACAATTCCCGACTCAGCGAACACGGATCACGTTCCGGTTAGATCGAATATAATACCCGTTTCGAAACGTTTGGGGGGAACTTCTTTCTTTGTCCACGCTGATCTTCACCGCTTAGCTGCGTAGGATCATAATAGGACAGTAACCGCGTCGTAGATTTCCCTCATTCAATTCAATCAGAACCCCGATTTGATTGCTCTTCGTAGTTCACCTGACCTGATTCCTTCTAGAATCGCATGGTGAATTGAGTCTATCCCCTGACCATGCAGCGCATCATCATGAGATCCATTGCCCTGACACTGTTTATCATTTGTTTCTTGGCAGGTAGCGTCTCTGCTCAAAAACGCCCCACCAAACCACAGCCCGCACCCAAAATCAAATTGCCGGCAAGTGTTAGGACTAAGCCAAGTCACGTGATGGATGTCGCCAAAGTATCCCCTTCCACTCGAGGTCGCTTACAGGGTTCTGCACTCGAAATCGATCAGCTCATCGAAAATAGGCTTAGGGAAAAAGATCAAAGACCCAATGAGATGGCGAGCGACGAGGTCTTTCTGCGTCGCGTCTACCTTGACATTGCTGGAAGAATCCCAACCCTGCAGGAAGCAACTGATTTTTTGGAATCAGCGGTTCAGGACAAACGCCAAAATCTGATTGATCAGCTGCTGGATAGCCCTGACTATGTCAGCAACATGTACAACTTTTGGGCCGACACACTACGTCTGACGGACCGTCCTCAGGCCAATATCATTGCCGACCCTTATTTGAGTTACATCAAAGATTCCATTCGCACCAACAAGCCGTACGACGAGTGGGTTTACGAAATGTTGACGGCCAATGGAAAAGTCTGGGAAGACGGTGCCGTCGGCTATCAGCTTCGCGATGACGGAATGCCACTCCCTTACGTCGATAATACGGTTCGTGTGTTTCTCGGCACACAAATCGGCTGTGCACAATGCCACGACCATCCGTTCGACGACTGGACGCAGTATCAGTTCTACCAACTTGCAGCATTCACCAACGGCACTCGCACCAGAATGCTAAAAGGTTATCCAGGATTCGAGAAAACGAATCCTGCAAATGACTTGATTAACGAAGCAAGAACAAAATTTGACAAGGGCCGTGTACCGGGCAACTTCCAACGGCTCGTCCGCGCAAATACGTATATGGTTAGTGAAGTAAAAGCTGCGATGCGACTCCCTCACGACTACGCCTATTCGGATCATGATCCTAAAGAACTCGTGGCACCTGCGGTTCTTTGGGGTGAGATTCCCACCAAAGCAATCGACAGCACTCCTCGCGAACAATTTGCTGCTTGGCTTACAAGCGACACAAATGAGCAGTTCAGTAAAACGATCGCCAATCGACTTTGGAAACGTTTCATGGGGGTAGGGTTGGTCGAGCCGATCGACGACTTTCAGGATATTTACCCACCCTCGAATGAAGCTTTAATGGAATTCCTGAGTGAAGAAATCGTGCGGAATGATTTTGATCTCAAAGAATTCATGCGTAGCATTTTTTACAGTCGATCTTATCAACGCGAAGCGAGTGACTTTGATCCGTCAAGTGACCAAAAATACAACTACCCGGGCCCTGCGGTTCGACGCATGACTGCCGAACAAGTGTGGGATTCCATTCTGACGCTCGCGGTTCAGAACCCTTGGCCGTTTCAACGACCAACCCATGATCAACTAGCGCCCGTCCTGGACATAAACTTTGCCCAAGACAACTACAATCGAGTCCTGCAAAAAACCGAGACGTTTAAAGATACGTACTTTGCGAGTACCTACAAACGAAATCTCAACACACACTCCTACCAAGGCAATATTCTGTGTCGAGCGAGCGAATTACCTTCTCCGTTACCGCCACAACATTTTCTGCGACAATTCGGGCAGGGCGATCGAGAAACGATTAACGGCTCTCAAGAAGAAGCGACCGTTCCGCAGATTTTAGCGATGTTCAATGGCCCTATCACACACGTGATGCTAGAAGAAGGATCAGCGATCGTTGACAATGTGCTCAGCATCGAATCAACACGTGATCGAGTTGACGCAATTTTCCTTAGCGTTCTGTCGCGTATGCCGACCGGTGCGGACCGGCGAATTGCCGCGGGCGAATTACAGAAAACAAAAGCCGACAACGTTGGTTACGGGAATATCGTGTGGGGCCTACTCAACACACGTGAATTCCTGTTTATCCCCTAATCGATTGCAACCCGCGTTAACTCTTTCGATCCATCCACCACTCGTACGCCTCGCAAAGAAAGTCGTTTCCATGCCCCGCATCGAGTTCAATCAGAATCACCGCCGAGAATTCATGAAGACCCTCGCCAAGCAAACGCTTGGCGTCTCCTTCGCAGGCTCCGTTACGAGTTCAGGTCTATTTGGCGAAGCCAGTGCAGTGGCACCGAGCACAGGCAAGGCCAAACACGTCATCTATCTTTTTATGGATGGCGCGATGACACACCTCGACACATTTGACCCAAAAGTTGGCGTAGAGGAAGCCGGCGAAACCAAGCCAATTCAAACCCGTGTACCGGGGATGGAATTTGGAGATCGCTTCCCCAAGCTCGCTTACCTTGCGGGTGCTATCTCGGTTGTTCGATCGCTAAGCACCGAAACCGGTGCGCATGACAAGGGAAAATACCTGATGCGCACCTCCTACAAACAACTCAACAGCATTCAACATCCTGGCATGGGAGCTTGGATGGTTTCAGAAGCCGGACGACTGAATCAGGAACTACCGGGCAACTACGTCATTGGCGGCGCCAATCGACATCCGGGCGCTGGCTTTCTCGAGCCTTCACTTGCCCCTGTTCCGATCGCTAACGCGGCATCGGGTCTTGAGAACACCGCGTTACCCAAATACCTACCGCAAGAGCTCTTTGATCGGCGTCTGTTACTTGCAAGTCGATTTGATGAAGCGTTTCAAAATCGACGCAACAATCGTCAAGTTGAAGCTTACAACCAACTGTATTCTGAAGCTCGGCGACTGATGGGCAGTGAACACCTAAAAGTGTTTGACATTAAAGAGGAACCGCAAAACGTTCGCGAAGCTTATGGTGACAATCAGCTGGGTCAGGCGTGCCTGCTCGCTCGCCGCTTGGTACAGAGCGGTGCGAGATTCATCGAAGTCAACTATGGTGGCTGGGACATGCACCAAGACATTTACGGGCGACTCGATTCCAAAGCGGGTGAACTCGATAATGCGTTGGGTAATTTGATGCGTGACCTCCATGCCAATGGACTGCTTAGCGAGACGCTGATCGTTTTGACAACCGAGTTTGGCCGAAAGCCAAATATCAATGTGAATGGTGGTCGCGATCATCATCCTGGAGCCTTTAGCAGCCTGTTAATCGGAGCGGGAATCAAAGGAGGCCAAGTCTACGGAGCTTCGGATAAAAAAGGATTTAGCGTCGAAAAAGATCATGTCTCCATCGCTGAGTTCAACACAACGATCGCCGCTGCCGCTGGTCTTCCTTTCAATGAAGAACGGTTTGCACCCAACGGAAGGCCCTTCAAAATTGGCGGGGGCAGTGAGCCAATCGCGGCGCTGCTGGCCTAATGAATTTTGGCGATAGATCGATTTAGTGATGATGTTTGCAAGGTAGTTCATTTTCCATGTTGCCTTGGGTTGCTCCGCGACAAAAACTCAGCGCGTCTATGCCTGCTCAACGATTGTCTAGCGTCACAGAAGCGAAACAACCGCAATTATTCTTTGCAAACAGTGACCCAGAACCGCATCGCCTGCATTTGACGAAAGACGCAAGTTCTGATGCATCGCGTTCTTGCCGAGATGCATCCTAGCCCGGATGGTTTTGGCTGGAATATTGGAAATCTTAATTCGTGAAATCAACAAACCGATTCACGTCTAGTTTTGCGAGTAGGAATTGGTACCAAAGTCAGGCTTTCGTCGTTAAACTGTAGGGCCGTTTGAATTCCTACCAAAAGAGATGAAGTCTTCTATGATTCGTTTACTTGCCGCTGCTTTTGCATTATTCACCGCGGTTACGACAATGCTTTCTTGCACGGCGGTGGAACCAACCGAGCGAAATCCCGACGTAATTCTTCGGGTGCCCGATTCGGTCGCTGCCAATCAGGAAGAAATGAAAGCCTACTCGGAGCCGATTGAGCACACGGAATACAAAATTGAGATGGTTCCGATCCCGGGCGGTACGTTTACGATGGGCAGCCCCGAGAGTGAAGCGAACCGAAACGCTGATGACGAAGGGCCTTTGCATGAGGTAAAAATTTCGCCGTTCTGGATGGGCAAATTTGAAATCACATGGGATCAGTACGAGGCGTGGGGAGATCAAATGGATCAACTGCGTCGCAAGATGCTTTCCCTACCAGCAACTCCGCGTGACGCCCTCGTTGATGGCATCTCGAAGCCGACCGAAGAATACACCGACATGAGCTTTGGGATGGGACGCGGCCGGTATCCCGCAATCTGCATGACCCAGCACGCGGCGCGCACTTACTGCGAGTGGCTCACCGTAAAAACGGGGCGGTACTACCGATTGCCAACCGAAGCTGAATGGGAATATGCGTGTCGAGCGGGAACCAAAACCGCCTACTCGTTCGGTGATGATCCCTCCGAAATTGGTGATTACGCTTGGTACTATGACAATAGCGAAGATCAATATCAGGAAGTGGGCCAGAAGAAACCCAATCCTTGGGGTCTACACGATATGCACGGCAATGTTTCGGAGTGGGTTCTTGATCAATACTCCGAAGACTTCTACGGAAAATCTAAGAGTTCGGAAAACCCACTCAACGTACCCAGCAAACTTTATCCACGGGTCGTTCGGGGAGGTGGCTGGGATGAAGATCCAGAGAATCTTCGTAGCGCCACACGGAAAGCCTCGAGTGAAGATTGGAAAGAACAAGACCCGCAGCTACCTCAAAGCATCTGGTATCATACGGACGCTCTGAGCGTGGGTTTTCGCGTCGTTCGTCCACTCCTCGAACCCTCTGACACTGAGAAGGCAGAGAAGTGGAGCAAGACGGCACCGGAGCAAAAAGACCCCGAAGACGAGTAAATCAATTACTTACTTTCCATCTATTTTCACATCATAAAAATCAAACTCAGCATAGGATTCCACATGACCCAAAATCAGCATCCAGGTAGTCGGCGCGAGTTCATTAAAAACACCGGAAAAGTTGCTGCCGCAGGCTCTCTACTCGCCTCCGCGGCTCCTCGCGTACACGCTGCGGAAAACAATTCTATTCGCGTTGTACTAATTGGTTGTGGTGGTCGTGGAACCGGAGCTGCATTGAACTGCCTTAGCGTTGAAAATGGACCAACGCTAGTCGGGCTTGCTGATGTATTTGACAAGAACCTCAACAGCACTTACGCATCTCTTTCGGGAAACCAAGAGGTGGGATCCAAGGTGGATGTCCCCGAGGAAAATAAGTTCATCGGTTTCGATGCCTACAAAAAGGTGATGGATCTCCTAAGTCCAGGTGATGTGGTGATCTTGGCAACACCTCCTGCATTTCGTTGGGTTCACTTTTCGTATGCTGTCGAAAAGGGCCTCAACGTATTCATGGAAAAACCTGTCACCATTGACGCTCCGACTTCGGTTCGCATGCTAGAGCTGAACAAGACTGCGATGGAGAAAAACCTGAAAGTCGCAGTTGGCTTAATGTGTCGCCACTGCCCTGCTCGCCAAGAACTGTTTGATCGAATTCAGAACGGTGAAATCGGTGACATTACCATGATGCGGGCTTATCGAATGGCTGGCCCCACGGGATCTGCTGCTGCACCACCAAACGACGGAAGCCTTCCTGAATTACAGTACCAGATCAAGCACTTTCATGGATTCCTTTGGCTTAGCGGCGGGGCAGTTAGCGACTTCCTGATTCATAATATTGATGAATCTTGCTGGATGAAAAACGCTTGGCCAGTTTCAGCCATTGCCTCTGGCGGTCGCCACTATCGTGGTGATGCAGTGGACCAAAACTTCGATGTCTACTCGATCGAATACACCTTTGCTGACGGAACCAAACTTTTGGTTGACGGAAGAACGATCCCAGGATGCAAACGTGAGTTTGCTAGTTTCGCACACGGGACCAAAGGGCTGGCAGTTATCTCCACTGCCTCTCACTGGCCCTCGAAGGCTAGAATCTATGAGGGGCACAACTTCGATAACAGCCGCTTGAAATGGGAATACCCGCAACCGGAAACACAAAACCCTTATCAAGTCGAGTGGAACGATCTGATCCATGCGATTCGAGAAGATCTGCCTTACAACGAGCTAGAGAGAGGAGTGATGGCCAGTGCGGTGACTTCGATGGGTAGAATGGCTGCTCACACTGGACAAGAAATCACTCTCGAAAAGTTCATGAAGCACGATCATGAATTCGGACCGGGGATTGAGAATCTAACACTTGAATCACCCTCGCCGCTGCAAGCGAATGCGGAAGGCAAGTACAGCATCCCCATGCCCGGTCTCGTAAAGAACCGAGAATACCTGTAATGCTGAGCGAATAATCCCCCGAAGAAATTTCCTACAACAGCTTCCGAGAACACCCGGAAGCTGTTTTTTTTCGGTTTGAACGTTGGAACCGAAACGGCCAACCCACACCTTCATCTTTCTATGGCAACTCCCGCACAAGAAACACAACGAATAGCCTCTCCCTTGATCTCCATTCGCGAAGTACGAAAGTCGTATCAGCTTGAGGAGATTCAGGTGGACGCTTTACGTGGTGTTGATTTAGAAATCGAGAGTGGCGAGTTTGTGGCATTAGTTGGTGCGTCTGGAAGCGGAAAATCAACGCTCATGAACACGCTGGGATGTCTAGATCGACCAACCTCCGGATCGTATCGCCTAGCAGGCCACGAAATCGTCACGATGAATCGTGACCAGCGAGCCAAAATCCGCAATCAGCAGATTGGGTTTGTCTTTCAAAACTTTAACCTACTGAACCGAACATCAGCTTTAGAAAACGTTGAGCTTCCCCTGCTTTATCAACAGGGAATGACGCGATCACAGAGACGCGAAAGAGCCTCAAATTTGCTCGACCGAGTAGGTTTGGGCGATCGAAAATCACATCACCCAGGACAACTCAGCGGTGGCCAACAACAGCGTGTTGCTGTCGCTCGAGCACTGGTGAATGAACCGAGTATTCTTCTTGGCGACGAGCCAACAGGGAATCTTGATTCAAAAACTAGCCGTGACGTCATTCAACTTTTTGGTAAGTTAAATGAACGCGACGCGATCACCATTATTTTAGTGACTCACGACCCCGAAGTTGCAAGAGCTGCAAAACGGCAAGTGGTGCTCCGAGATGGAATGATTGTCTGTGACACAACTAATTTTCGTGAAGCGTTTGAAGCGTTACGAATTAACGCGGAGCCGGTCGATCAAGAAGATCAGTAATCAGTCGTTGAATCCTCCGGAGCATCTCTTTGGAACGATCCGATTCTAGACTTCTTCTTTTCAAAACATTGATCAGGCAAGAACACCATTCTTCCGCTGTTAATCTGAAAATTCGTCAAACAGCCGGTCTCTGGCTTCCTGTGCCCAGGGACTTTCTGGGGCAAGCTCGAGAAACCTTCTCCAATGCACCTCGGCTTCATCTCCTTGCCTAAGTTCATCCAGCAAACTCGCAAGATGATAATGAGCTTCGGAATAGTCGTCGTGCAGCTCAATTGCTCCACGAAATGCGGCGAGCGCCAAATCAATCTGACTCGTCTCTTGTAGAACACAGCCAAGCCCCATTCTTGCCTCGACGAAATCAGGATCGGATTCGATTGCAGAATAAAATCTCTCGCGCGCGGCGACGACTTCACCAGAACGATACAGCAACTCACCTAACTGGAAATCGATATCTGGCCGCGGGCCATCTCTCGCCAAGATTGCATGGCAATAATCAACGGCTAAATCAAGGTTTCCCGACTCCTCTGCCTCAAAGGCCGCATCAAGCAGATCATCAGAGAATAATTCATCGGGTGAGCGAAATGGCACGACGTCAGGCGGCTCGTCATAGATGGACAGTTGCGGCGACCCATGCACTGCACGGTCGTTTTGCTCTGGGCCCTCGAGTTGATCGAATGATTCAAAATCAAACCGCAGTTGACCACTTGGCTCCAGCAATCCCTCGCCACCACGTAACAGAATGTGGCTACCCTCAACAAGTATCGACAGCTGATCCAGTGGCCTTTTTAGCTCTGGTAGAACCTCCACTAGATCGACCAATCGTTGCTCAATTGCAGTAGGGCTTGCGCCGGATGCAATCCACTGAGCCAAACGGCGCGCTGTGGCAACCTCTTGAAAGTCAAAGTAGGGCAATCGATGAAGGGTTCGCACAGGAGTAATCAAACCTCGACGCTGCCAACGTCGAATCACATGCACCGATACTCCCAACAGATGAGCGAGCATTGCCGGAGTGTGATAGCGACGAACAGATTGCTCGATTTCCACGAGCCCCAACCTCTGCCAAAGGTCCGTCTCATGCACGACCTCTACTTCACCTTTAGCCGCAGCATCGCGCATCGCTTCCGATAACAGATCGGCTTCCGCAAGTGGCGACTCTTCCGCACCGACCACGACCCAATCAAGTTTTGCATCATCATGATCCACAACAATCGCGTCATACGACCTAAGGATATTGGCAGCTTGCTTTTGGTTCATGCCTCCAAATCGTCCAAGCAGAGCTATCCGTCTTCCAGCAACCGATTCCGCATCACCCAACGCCATCCGAGCAGCCAAACTCTCAGCAGCACTCGTGTCGCTTTCTTCAATATCTTCGGTTGGAGTCGACAAGGGTGGCCCCAAAGGATCAGACGGAATGAAAGAAGGAGTTGGACTAAAAGTTGGTGATGCTCGGGGCTAGACCCTCGCCCCCTAATTATCCAGATTCCGAGCAAGAGAACGACCGGTCACCTGAAAAAGTTCAAATCAGTGAATTGTCATGATAAACACCAATACCACGGGCCAATGGGGCACCGATGATTTCCGCTACTTCTCACTCATGACCTTGTTAAGTCGTCCCTGATCCATCATCTTCTCGTCAGGCTGTGAGTGAGCGGGGTGATCGCTGGTGGGTTTGTTTCCACTGGAGGAAAGTCCGGGCTCCGAAGGACAGGATGGTCGATAACGTCGACCGGTCGTGAGATTAGGGAAAGTGCAGCAGAAAGTAAACCGCCGAACGGTGGCAATCAGCCCTGCTATAGCGGCCAGCTGGAGTCATGCGTGGTAAGGGTGAAACGGTGTGGTAAGAGCACACCAGCGTTCAAGGTGACTTGAGCGGCTAGGTAAACCCCATCCGGAGCTAGACCAAACAGAGTGGAGTTCGAACGCAAGTTCGTCGCAAGGTGGTCCGCCTTGACTGACATTCGGGTAGGTCGCAATTGAGGCGGCGAGCAATCGCCGTGCACAGATAAATGGTCACCCATTCGTTATCAATCGATACGAATGACAGAACCCGGCTTACAAGCTCACTCTCAGCCGTTTTGTTTCTTCAACCCTTCAACCGCACCACGTCTCCTTGTACCGATTTTCTTGGGATGCAGTCGGAGTTGTTATCAATGCTTCAAACATCACGAAATGTTCGACAATGCATTGATCTCTCGATACGATTGTTAGCGGACCAAAAATGACTCGCGGGTATCTGAAGCATCAGTAAAAATGACTAAATTAACAACAGATAAGTCTCGAACAAGTGTGACTTGCGGGACTTGCGGAACACGATTTAATCTCGACGAAACCAATTCGCCTCCCTTCTGTTCTCAACGCTGCAAGCTTGTGGACCTCAAGCGATGGATCGATGAAGAGATTTCGCTTCCCCACGAGGGAGGTTCAGACGATGGCGATGTGGATGAATCCTGACAGGAAGTCCCCTCACATAAAGACCCGAGCGAGGTTGTTTCAGACGATATCGATCGATCCGGAACGAACGTACCTCGGAGAACCGTGAAGCGAAAAACGGGCCTACAAAGCATATTTGTCGTGCCTGAAGGCTTTACAGGTTGTCGAGAAGCGGCGAAAATCGGTCCCTGCCGTTTGACTCGTAGGATTTCGAATCCTTCGGAGTCCTTAGATTTGCATTGAAAATGGAACCTAGACGCAACGGCAAAGCGTTTCAAGGAAGTATCGTCGTTCACGAGTGCATTGAATGAAGGAAGGCATCTGCCATGGTTGATTCGGTCCCTATGACCCGCAACGGTTACAATAAAATCAAAGCCGAGATTGATCGACTCGAAAACCAAGAAATGCCCTTGGTGACAGCTAAAATTGCAGAGGCAAGGGCAGAGGGCGATCTGAAAGAGAACGCTGAGTACCATGCGCAGCGTGAAAACCAAGGAATGCTTCAGGCCAAGATCAATGAGTTGAAAGACAAAATCGCGCGCGCGTCGATTGTTGATCCCACGACGTTGCCAAAAGACGAAGTTGTCTTTGGATGTACCGTTACCGTGGAAGATCTCGCGTATGGTGACGAAGAGGAATTCACGCTCGTTGGCGCGGGTGAAGAAGATTACAACGCGGGAAAAATCTTGGTCACAAGCCCCTTCGGACAAGGTCTAGTTGGCAATAAAGTCGGCCAAACCGTGGAAATTGAGGCACCAGCAGGGAAACTCAAGTTCAAGATTCTTAAGATCGAATTCAAGGACTAGGATCCCGATCTTGGCTGCGCTAAACGCGTTGAAATGGTCGTACTGCATAAGATTAGTGAATGATGGTTTGCTGCTGACTTGAAGATAAAATGCGGCAGAGGAACCACCTGTGGATGCACGAAACGATCCCGTTCTCAGCAACCTTGAATCGCTGTTGGTTACCTTTCTAAGGATAAATACCGACAAAGCATTGCTGCTGTCACTTTCTACCGAGAACCCCATTGCTCACTGAATCTCCTCGAAGTGGGTCAAGTACCAAGCTGAACACCTTGCAGGCCATTTTTGATACGTTCAAGACCGATTGCCCACTCCGCCGTTTGAGTCTTGAAACGCCTTCACTTGCTAAAAGCCCGATTCGTATTGATGGGAATCGACAACCAGTTAACAAGCCAACATGAGCAAACCAGAATCAATCGAGTCGAACATCGATGGCGAAACAAGTGCTGCTGACCTGTCGTCACAGACCCATACGGACCCACTGAATCAACAGGGCCCCGGCTGCATGCCTGCAGTACTTGCCAGCGCTGCACTAATGGGAATTGTGGGTTTCATTACCTGCGCGTTACTGACGTGGGTGATTTTTCAGAAACGAACCGAGTTGGCAATCCGAACGCTACAGGGATCCTTCCGACCGCAGATCGAACAAAGCCTACTCGATCCGTTAACAAAACAAGACGTAATCGAAGAAGTTGATACGTTGGTGGAAAAGATGCAATCGGGCCGGTATGAAGAATGGCAAGCCGGCGAAATCATGCAAAACCTGCAAAAGCTACCGATACTGCAATGGGGAGAACTACAAGCACTTGAACAGTGGATCACGGAAACAAGTGATTTAACCTTGGATGAAAAGCAATCCGCATTAATGGAAATCAAACGCCTTCGGTATGCCGTCAAGGAAGGTAAAGCTCAATACCTTGACTTTGAACAAGTGATGGAACCTATTCGAGAGCCATCATCATCGGGATCCACCGGTCCAATCTTAAAATCGCCTATTACGCGTGACGCAGCACTTGAGGCGGTCAAACGCGCCAAGTTAATTTCCGATCGCTCAGAGATCGAAGCAAGCAGTCATGAGGAAGTGAGCATCCGGCAAATCATGCGTGACGAAATTAAGGCAGGGGAACAAGCACCGGACTAGCAATGTTCCCAGCTGCACAGAAAGATAGTTTCGAGGTGGTTAGTTTCGCACTTGGCCGACCAGTTATGCCCCTCTTGCAAATCTAAAAAAGAGGGAACTGACGATCAATCACGGCCGCATCTCTCTGAAGCTTCAAAGTGTAAAATCTCAACCTCGCGACGCTGCCTTTTATCGGATAGTGAAACACCATGAAAAACAAAAATAAAAAAGTCGTGGTGGTGGGAGCAGGTCCGGGAGGCCTGGCGGCAGCCATGCAACTGGCGCACGCAGGTTGCGATGTAACGATTCTTGAGCGACGCGATCGCGTTGGCGGACGCACCTCGGCAATTGAAAGAAATGGTTTTCGTTTCGACTGCGGCCCAACGTTTTTTCTCTACCCAAGAGTGTTATCGGAAATCTTTCAATCAGTCGGCAGGGATCTTTTCAAAGAGGTTCCCATGACTCGACTCGATCCTCAGTATCGTTTGACCTTTGGTTCTGGCGGAAAACTTGATTGCTCTCCTGACATGACCAAAATGGATGAGCAAATTGGAAGAATGTCTCCCAATGATGTCGGGGCGCTCAAGCGGTACATGGACGACAATCGAGTCAAACTTGAAAAGTTCCGTCCTATCCTTGAATCACCCTTCTCGTCCGCGTTTGATCTTCTCAATCCATCACTGCTATCTGCTGCGCCGCACCTCCATCCCTTTCGATCGCTCGGAGGTGAACTCGAACGATACTTTAGTGACCCGAGATTGGTCATCGCTTTCGCGTTTCAGTCCAAATACCTCGGCATGTCACCATTTCAATGCCCGAGTCTTTTCAGCATCCTCTCTTTTCTTGAATACGAATTCGGTGTTTGGCATCCCACCGGCGGATGCGCTCGCGTGAGTGAACGGATGGCAGAGATTGCAATCGAAATGGGAGTTGAGATCCGGCTCAATGAATCCGTCACTGCAGTCGAAATGAAAGGTAAACGAGTCACACAGCTCACCACAAATCAAGGCAAGTATGAAGCTGATTCATTTGTCATCAATGCCGATTTTGCACACTGGATGGAAAAGTACATCCCAGATCAAAAACGCCGAAAATGGAACAATCGAAACCTCGCTAAAAAAAGGTACTCATGCAGCACCTTCATGCTCTACTTAGGGATCGAAGGAGAATATGATCAGCTTCCCCACCACAATATTCATATCAGTAGGGATTACGAAAAAAATCTGCGTGAAATTGAACAAGAGCATGTTCTAAGCGAAGAACCATCATTCTATGTTCAAAATCCTTGCGTCACCGATTCCTCGCTAGCTCCACCTGGTCATAGTGGTTTATACGTTCTTGTGCCGGTGACTCACCAACACGCCAACGTGAACTGGCAAACAGATTCCGACGCATTCAGAGAAACCACCCTCGACGCGCTCGCGGACATTGGCCTTAATGATATTCGGGACAGAATTCGTTTCGAACATCGGATCACCCCAGATGATTGGCAAAAAGACTACGCCATCTATCGTGGTGCGACTTTCAATCTCGCACATAACCTCGGTCAAATGCTGCACCGGCGCCCACGCAATCGTTTTGATGAACTCGACGGAGTTTACCTTGTGGGTGGTGGAACTCATCCAGGAAGCGGCCTACCTGTCATTTATGAATCAAGTCGCATTACGACACGACTACTTTTGAACGACATCCGGTGAGACTTGGCATTCAACTATCTGTGGATGCATATTCTCTTGAAAGAGAACGCGGAGAAACGCAGCGTTTCTGGTCAGAGTAAGAAAGAATGCTGCGGAAAGCCCAAAACCAGATATCGAGAACATAATCAACTTGAGTGACTATTGCTTCAGGTTGGTGACTTTTATATCGCGAAACCAAACTTGATTTCCATGATTCTGGAAACCAATCCGACCAGTCTTGGGACGAGTATTAAGTGCTTGCTCAAACTTATTCACAGAACCATCCGGATTCTTCCTTGCGGTAACCCACTGACTTAAGTCAATGTCGTTTACTTTCTTGCCGTTGATTTCAACGGTTACATGCTGACCGCGACAAGTGAGACGCAAACGATTCCACTGTCCTACAGGGAGAGCACTATCAACAGATGGCGATTGGCAATCATAGAGCGCCCCGTTTTGCTTTTTTGGATCCATTCTTCCCGCCGCTTCCTCGACACTGGCGTTATCTAACAACTGAATTTCAAAGCCACCCTGAACAGGATTGGCTGGATCTGCTCGAAAGAATACTCCACTATTGGCTTTTGGTGACAACCTGTACTCAAGGTCAAGAATGAAATCTGAGTAGGTATTGCGAGTCCAAAGATAGCCCATCCCCCGTGTCCGAATCTTTCCGTTCTTTTGGAGCACTTGTTCCATGCGACAAGTTAAAGATTGGTCTTGATCGACAAACCACGCGTTCTCGCGACACTCCCAAAGACCAGACCATTCTCCATGAAACAGCGCGATCGTTGCGGATCCAGAATCTAAAGCAGACGCGTTATCACTAATCGGTAGCAACAACAGGCAAGTTAGCAACGCGTAGCGAGTAAGATTACCGATGAAACTGGTTGCACGACGCAATGCATTTAGATTCATTTTTCCGCAAGGTCACTAGAGTTTTTTGATTGATCGCGCAACTTGAAATTATCTTGATGCCTCGTTGCGTCCCGCCGAGTTTTTTTGGCGAGATTCCTGTGAAAAGCCTGGGTCAGATCGACACCACTTTGGTTTGCCAAACAAATCGTTACAAACAAGACGTCAGCCAGTTCATCACCTAAATTACCCGGCACTTGATCCTTCCGGTAAGATTGCTCACCACAAGTCCGAGATAAAATCCTTGCGACTTCACCGACTTCTTCAACAAGTTGAGCTAGATTCGTCATCTCGTCGAAATAACGAACACCGATTGTCTTAATCCATTGATCCACGTCTTGTTGAGCTTGCTGCAGCGTGACCGGTTGATCGAAGTCGCAGGGATGGTCCTCTGAAGCGTTGGGTACTCCATCATCATTCAAAGTAAACTCCCTTTCATACAAGACCATTCGTGAATTATGTAATCGCTATGAGACAATGCCGGGCAACCAGCACGACTTCCTCGGTTTTGGAATAGAAGCAGAAACTCATATTTTTGCTTCTATTGCTTTCCTACGAATAGGCTTCCTTTAGCGTCGCTTGCCAACCGAATGCCGTGCGTGGCCTATCGCCTGACCAGCACATCGCAATCTTAGATAGCAGCAAGCTATTCCGCTAACAGCAAGTAGGTACCACTTTTTCCAGCGACTGCGATGTCAACTTTTTGATCTTGATTTAAATCCGTGGTGACAATCTGCAAACCGCAACCGACATGCCCTTCTTCGATGGTTTGACGATCAAAAGATTTTTTTTCAGCATTCCATTGATAAACGTAAAGACAGGGCATTTCCATTCCACCGGGATCACGACCGTTGTGACCGTAGTAGCGTTTGCCAGTAATCAAATCTGGTTTACCATCACCGGTCACATCTGACCATGCCAGCGTATGGGGCTGACTGTAGGTTTTATCTATCGCATGTTCTGCCCACTTGATTTTCCCCTCAGCGTCGCGACCTTGATTTTCCCACCAAAGCAACCCGTAATCGTGACCCTTTCCGTGAATCAAATCCCCGTCACCATCTTGATCAAGATCGACGACGATCATGGGTACGCTGGCATGTAAATCCCAGTCCGCGTGAAAGGTCCACTGCTGACTCCACGGATCACTTGCAGGTTGTTCATACCATCCTTGACCGACTAAGAGATCTGCTTTTCCGTCACCACTGATATCACCGATGGCCATTCCATGTCCATTGCCCTTCGCACCAACCTGATGGGGAACAAGATCGAACATAGCGCCACTTTCAGCAGGCTTATCTCGATCGACTAATCGCCAGATCACAGCAGGCACATCTTTTTTCCAGCTGTTGACGAGCCATTCAGGGCGTCCATCACCATCAACATCCTGCATCAACTGGCCCTCGTTACTGGTGTTACCGGTATCGACAAGCAGATGCTGTTTCCACTGTTTTCCTAATCTCAATGATTCGTCGCCAGGATTTTCATACCAATGAACTTCCGTTGGAATAAAAGAACCCGCAATCACGTCAAGACGCCCATCGGCATTCAGATCAAACAGATAGTCCCCGTTGCTCTGAACGTATCCATTCCAATCCTCGATGCTTCGTAACGGACGAGGAGCCCATTCACCACCTTTGTACCAATTGCGACCAGCAACTAGATCCTTGACACCATCACCATCGATATCACCACACGCAATTCCTTCGTTGGCATCAACATGCAACAACTTTGCGACAAATTTAGGTGCAGTCGTTTCCGCAGGCAAATTCACAGAAACCGAAACTGCGAAGACGCAAGAGAGAACTCGTAATACTCGCATGGTGTCCCTTGATAAATACTAAAAAGTAGCAGGTTACGGGTTGAATTGAGATTCCTCTCCTCCGATTCTCAACGACCATTCAAGAGCGTCGTGGCATGTCGGCTGATCGGCATTGAGGTTCTGCCAAAATTTCCGACAACATTATGCTGAGCGAGGAAAGCGAAAATTCTTGGTGCCAGTATATCGTCTCGAAATCGCCTCGTTGTCTTCAATCGGTAAAATATGGCCCGCAGGAATCTCAATCGATCAATCCCCGATCCCTAATCACCAATCGTCATCACCCCAAACGGTTCAGCAAGTGAACGGCACCAATAGACTACGCCTTTATCCATTGAGCGTCATCGCATCAAGCTTCACCCTTACGATGGCACTTCTAGCTCACACCTCACAAGCCAATGAGGCACCGTCAAAGCCACATATTATTCTTGTCATGGCAGACGATCAGGGATGGGGGCAAACCGGTTACTACAATCATCCGGTCCTTAAAACTCCCCACCTTGACGCAATGGCTAGCGGAGGACTGCGGTTTGACCGTTTTTACGCTGGCGCTCCAGTTTGCTCACCGACCCGAGCCAGCGTTTTAACGGGGCGTGCTAACGATCGAACGGGTGTTGAAAGTCACGGATACGCATTGCGCAGACAAGAAATCACTCTTGCGACCATCCTCAAAAATTCGGGCTATGCTACGGGGCACTTTGGAAAATGGCATCTTAATGGCATTCGAGGCCCTGGCGTTCCAATACTAAAAGAGGACTCTCATGGTCCTCGTCATTTCGGTTTTGATACTTGGGTATCCGTTACAAACTTTTTTGACATGGATCCGATCCTCAGCCGGCAAGGATCATTTGAGGAATTCACCGGCGACTCCTCCGAAATTGCAGTACGGGAAGCCGTGCGTTTTATCGATCGTTTTTATCAACAACAACCAACATTCAGCGTTATCTGGTTTGGTTCGCCGCATGATCCAGCGAAGGCTTCCGTTAAGGATCGCGAAGCATTCTCTCACCTCGATGAAAAATCCCAGCATCACTACGGAGAATTGGTAGCGATGGATCGCAGCATCGGACAACTCTTTTCTGAGCTTGAAAAAAGAAACTTGAAAGAAGAGACATTGGTCTGGTTTTGCAGCGACAACGGTGGACTACCAAAGATTGAGCCAGGAACGGTCGGTAATCTTCGAGGCAATAAAGGAAGCGTCTTCGAAGGAGGATTACGAGTGCCCGGAATCCTCCACTGGCCGATCGCGATCCGCAGTGCACGAGTGTCCCAGTATCCGGCAGGCGTCATTGATATTTTGCCGACGGTCCTCGACTTGCTTAATCTTGACCACCCTAACATGAATCATGTCTTGGATGGCATCAGTCTAAAACCGCTACTCAACGAAGAGATAGCCACGCGCAACAAACCAATCCCTTTTCGACATCTTCAGCGAGCAGCTTGGGTCGACAATGATTACAAGATCCTGTCGCAGGACATCAAGAAAAAAGTCTTTGCCCTTTACAACCTCAAGAATGATCCATCTGAAACGGAAAACCTTGCACAAGCTGAACCTGAACGACTAAGCAAAATGGTCGCGCAATTTGAACGATGGAATAAAACCGTCGAACGCAGTGTCGCGGGCTTGGATTACGAATCAGGTCGCGTCCTCCCAGGCGATCCGGTGCCTCGATTTTGGACGGAGATGGAATCTTATCAACCTTGGTTCGATGCGTGGAGTAAACGTTGGGAATACGAATCCCGATTGACACCCAAAGGTGGTCGACCGAAGGCATCAAAGAACTAACCCGAACCTACCGAGGTTTTCGCGGGTTGGCTGGCTGAATTTCATCCTCATCAACTAGGTATTGCTCTCGCATTTTCGCCAATTCAATCGTTAACTGCGATTGAACTTGAGCATACTGTGGATTGCCGTAAACACTTGTTAATTCGTTGGGATCCGATTCCAAGTCAAACAATTCCCAATCATCAAGACGCTGACCCTCAAGTGCATAAAAATGGATTAATTTATGGCGTCCATTGGTAATTCCATAATGCCTTGCGACGTTATGAGCACCAGGATTTTCATAGTAATGGTAATAGAACTGCTGTCGCCAATCACTTGGTGTCTTGCCTTTTAAAATCGGCACCAAGCTGCGACCCTGCATGTCGCCAGGAATGTCGACTCCCGCGATCGCAAGAAAGGTCTCTGCAAAATCCAAATTAGAAACGATATCGTCGTTCACCGATCCTGATTTCACCTGACCTGGCCAACGCACCATCAGCGGTGTCTTCAGAGACTCTTCATACATCCAGCGTTTGTCGTACCAACCATGCTCTCCAAGATACCAACCTTGGTCGGATGCGTAGATCACAACGGTATTATCTGCTAGCCCCGACTCATCAAGATAATCCAATACCCGACCCACTCCATCGTCAACGCTCTTAACGCAACGCAAATAATCCTTGACGTAACGCTGATACTTCCACTTCACGAGTTCTGTTTCACTCATTTGATCTTTCGCCTTCAAGAAGGCTTCATTTTTGGGACCGTACGCGGCATTCCAGACCTTGATCTGTTCAGCATTCATCGTGCCGTACCCCTGCAGCTTAAGATCACGATCGGTCAAGTGGGCGCGAATGGTCATCTGCTGACGCGAAGCAGCACGTGTGCGACCCGAATAGTCATCCCATAGCGTCTCAGGTTCTGGAATCGTGACGTCATCTAGCCAGTTAAGATACTTGGGACCAGGCATCCAGTTGCGATGCGGAGCTTTATGCTGAAACATCACCATGAAGGGTCGTTTTTCATCTCGCTGATTCTTCAACCAATCCAGCGTTTTATCGGTGATGATGTCGGTGGTGTAACCAGTGTGTGTTCGCGTCACCGGCTTACCGTCTTCACCTCGGGTAATCATCGGTGGATTGTAATACGGCCCCTGTCCTTTTAGGACGTCGTAGTAGTCAAACCCTTGAGGCGTGCTCACAAGGTGCCACTTGCCGACCACCGCGGTCTGATATCCAGTCGCCTGCAAAAGCTTGGGAAAAGTTTGTTGATCGCCGTTGAAACGATCGCGATTCGTTTTGAAACCGTTAAGGTGACTGTATTTTCCAGTCTGAATCACTGCTCGACTTGGACCACAGATTGAATTGGTCACGTAGCATCGATTGAATCGCATCCCTTCATTTGCGATGCGGTCCAAATTCGGAGTGGTGATACGCGAAGGGTCATAAGCGCTGATCGCCTGTTCGCAATGGTCATCTGAAAAAATAAAGACGATGTTTGGGCGTGAATCGGCTGCAGATGCTGACGCGCCCGCCAAACCCTGCACTCCCGCCAACCCCTGAATTCCTGCCAATACAATCAGCACGACCACTAAAACGCAAATACGACGAGCCACGATGCATCCTCAGAGACAATCAATCAACGGGAAGCTTCGAACACGAACGGCTTCCTCGATTTCGTATTCTATAATAGCAGATCTGGTCACCGTCGGAGGACGACTAGAATTTGGTCTTCCGCTAATTAAAGTAGTGTCCAAGCGTATGAGTAGCAGTCGCGGTAGGCGGCCCTGAACTGGCAAAAGTATCTGCGACTCGGCGTCCGTCTAACACTCGGCATCCGAGGCAGCGGCGGGGTCGACACCTTGGATCAACCTAAAACCTTGCTTCAAATCGAGACAGCTCTGCCATAGAGATGCGGCAAAAGGCTGATCCCAACCGAATTCAGAAGAAGATAAATTGAAATCACTCGCGAATTCCATCGCCCAACAAAGGATTCCCATGCTCCGAACCATCAGCTCACTTGTTCTTAGCTCCGCCATCTTGATTGCACCCACAGCAGCAATATGGGCAGCTGATGGAAATGGAAAAGGACCGGCTTTCACCGCTGAGCCCGAGAACGACCCGAACTTCCCATTGATGGGCGAATTTGTCGGTGACATTCAATCGGATGCAGAAAGCACCCGACCTCTCGGTTTACAGATTCGCCACATTGGCCATGGCTCCTTCGAAGCCGTATCGTTTCTCGGTGGATTGCCAGGGCAAGAAGGCCACGAATCAAAACCGATGAAAATGATTGGTCAGCGTTCAGAAGATTTCGTCGTTTTATCTGGCGGACCCTGGGCCATCTTTGTCGAGAAAGATCACTGCTTGCTCCTTAATCGCAAAGGTGAACAAGTCGGCAAGCTAAGCCGCATCCATCGCGTCAGCCCAACCCTCGGTGCTCCTGCTCCGGAGAATGCAACCGTTTTATTTGACGGCTCAAATGTTGATCATTTCACGAATGCCCAGATTTCAGAGGACGGGCTTTTGATGGAAGGTGCAGACATCAAACCGATGTTCCAAGATTTTAATCTTCACGTTGAATTCAGAATCCCCTACATGCCGCAAGCACAAGGTCAGTCGCGTGGCAACAGTGGACTTTATCTTCAAAGTCGATATGAATGCCAAGTGCTTGATTCATTCGCCCTCGAACCAGTCTTTGATGGACTCGGAGCGTTATATCGCTTCAAGGTTCCTGATCTCAACATGGCATTCCCGCCTTTACAATGGCAAACCTATGACATTCACTTCACGGCTCCTCGATGGGCTGCTGATGGCACCAAGATTCGCGATGCTCACATCACCTCTTGGGTGAATGGTGTCAAAGTTCAGGACAACGTCGCTCTCCCAAATAAAACCGGCGCGGGTAAACCCGAGGAGCCGCTTCTGCTGCCAATCCGAATCCAAGATCATGGTGATCCAGTACGCTTTCGTAATGTTTGGATCGTCGATCGTGGTCTAGCAAGCGGTGAGTTCCCTGTTCGACCAAGTCCAGAACAGCTGATCGCAATCGCGAAGGCAGACGAAGCTGCAAAAGAACCGGAATCAAATCAGCCAACCGAAACGAATGAAAAGGAACCTGTGGCGGAATCGCCTGCAGACACTCAAGAGCAACCAAAAACCGAAGCATCATCACCGCAGGCAGCCAAGCCGGATGAGAAAACATCGGATGATGCAGGATCCGGGGATGCAGCTGCTGAGTAATCATCGTCAATGATCAGATGAAATTCATGGCGAGTGGCGTTCCCACCACGGTCGGACGTCACTGACACTTACCTGCGGACATTCCCGTCAAACGCTCGACCTTTCCGTCTCTTAATTCGAAACTGCAATCCGCCAAAGCAGCCGTTTCCTCTTGATTGTGGGTAATATGCAGTGTTGTCACTTCATTTAGCTTGGTAATGGATTTAAGAAGATCTTGCATCTCACTACGCGTGTCTGAATCGAGCGCACTCAGGGGTTCATCGAGCAACAAAACCGTTGGGTAAAACGATAACGCTCGACCCAAAGCAACTCTTTGAGATTCGCCACCGCTTAGGCCCGTTATCTTCCGGTCAAGCAGATGCCTAATCCCGAGTTGCTCTGCTAACTGCTGAGATCTATCGGCAATCGATGGCTTGCTCCAATTTCTCAAACGCAGAGCAAACTCTAGATGGCCTCTAACCGTGAACGTAGGGAACAAGGCTAAATCTTGCGGGACGTATCCGACATCGCGGTCCGCTGGCAACCAGTTAGTGACATTTTTTCCGTAAATTGTGATCGTGCCTGATTCAACACGCCGAAGCCCGCAAATGGATTCTAGAATCGTGGTTTTGCCACGACCAGTTTTACCCATCAGGACCGCGTATTGACCTGATTCAATTCGGAAATTCAGGTGGCTGAGGCTAAAATCACCAGCACTCAGAGACAGGTCTTTGATTTCAATCATGACGTCAACCCGGTGCCTAACAGCCGCAGTACCACTAACACGACAACCGCCATCGCAACCATTAGCAAAGAGACCGCAACGGCAGCGTCAAGATTACCAATACTCAGCTCGAGAAACACTGTCGTCGACAAAACTTCTGTACGCATTCTGGTCGCACCAGCAAACACTAAAATCGGGCCAAATTCTCCGAGAGCTCTTGCCCAAGCGATGGTGGTCGCAGCAATCATCCCACGCCAAGCTTGGGGAAACGCAATCTGCAAAAAGGCTTGACCCCGGGAACACCCCAAAGTCCTTGCAACATCTTCGGCGCGTGGATCAATCTGATCGAAGGTCACTCGCATCGTACGTACCGCAAAAGCGCACGCCACACTGAACTGAGCAAGGACCACCGCTGGCCAACGATACGTAATAGGAAAGCCGACGGTATCTCGCATCCACTTCTCAATTTCCCAGCCAAAAAATGGTTGATGAAAAAGAATCAACAGACTCAGACCCAATACCAATGGCGGTAACACGATTGGAATATCTACAATGGTATCGATGAATGTCCTGCCCGGAAATCGATACCGCGAAAGTAGGTAACCAAGTGGTGTCGCCACCCAGATCGAAAGTAGCGCAGCAACGGTGCACGACAAGATGGTCAGCTGAAATGCAAATTGAATTTCTGGCTTGAGAAGAGCAGTCTTAAATTCTGCAATCGAAGCAAACCGCAAATCGGCCAACAACAACAAGATAATCAGCAAAACAAAGCACGAAGAGATGCCTCCCATGACCACAAAGAATGGCACATCCGATCGCCGCCTCCGGTGACCTTCCCCTCGCTGTTGCGATTTCCCAGACGATACCAAATGGTCAGTCATTCTTTTCCGTATCAGTCACTTGCACCCATCCGAATCCTTCAGCCGTAAACGCCTCTTTGGACTCCGCTTTGCAGATCTGCTCAAAGAGACGACTAGCCGTTTGCCCATTCTCTGAATGAGGCGAAACCGCATACGGCTGAACCGCAATACTACACTCCAAACCTTGAATTCTTACCGCATCAAGGACATCACCCGATCCAGCAGTGTTACTTAAATAGACCACAGCAGCATCCAAGGCACCTGAACGCATTTGATTGACCAACATATCACCGGTGGGGCTCTGCACGGTGACGTTCTCCATGACTTCTTGCTGAATGCCGCCTTCGCGA
>Ga0181563_10000975_pt1 | contig 28050 bp, 29 predicted proteins | sample 011ome_25_FD_133759 | JGI IMG/M metagenome (GOLD analysis project Ga0181563, IMG submission 133759) | Coastal salt marsh microbial communities from the Groves Creek Marsh, Skidaway Island, Georgia - 011512CT metaG (megahit assembly) | ecosystem: Environmental > Aquatic > Marine > Intertidal...
GGATGGCGCATCCGTGCGGCTCGCAGGAAAAAATGTCTTATTAGGGAAGCCGGAGGCCTGGTGATCTGGAGGCAGGTTTCTTTGGTGACTTTCTTTTAAAAGAAAGTCACATAAAAAACTAATATTTTCGTCATTCATAGCACATAACATTACCATTTGAGACAATCACCCTATGCATATCCACATTTTAGGCATTTGCGGTACGTTCATGGGTTCCCTGGCAGTTCTGGCCAAGGAACTTGGGTATACCGTTACCGGCAGTGATCAGAATGCCTACCCTCCGATGAGTACCCAGTTGGAAGAGCAGGGTATTGAACTCATGCAGGGATATGATCCCTCGCATTTTTCGGATGACACTGACCTGGTTGTTATCGGAAATACCTGTTCCCGGGGCAATCCGGCTGTCGAATATATTCTTGAGAACAATCTCCCGTATTGCTCCGGTCCACAATGGCTTTCTGAGCATGTACTGCAGGACCGCTGGGTCCTGGCCGTGGCAGGCACTCATGGCAAAACCACTACCACCAGTATGCTGGCCTGGATTCTTGAGTTTTCCGGCAAAAACCCGGGATACCTGGTAGGTGGTGTCCCAAAGAATTTTGATTGCTCGGCACGTTTGGGAAGCGCTCCGTTTTTCGTGATTGAAGCCGATGAATATGACAGTGCGTTTTTCGACAAGCGCTCAAAGTTTGTCCATTACCATGCGAAAACAGCGATTCTTGGCAACCTGGAGTTTGATCACGCAGATATATTTCCTGATCTGGCTGCAATCCAGACACAGTTTCATCACCTGATGAAAACCATTCCGGCAAACGGGCTCACTATTTCACCCTTTGGCAATGCAAACCTGCAGGGCGTATTTGACCAGGGTGTATGGTGTGAACAGGAATATTTTTCGCTGGAGGGTGAAGAGGAAGCACACTGGCAGGTGACGAGCCTGGATAAACAGGGTGCCAAATTCACTGTCAGCTATAACAATGAATCAGCAGAAATTCACTGGCCGCTGGTGGGAGAGCACAATATGCAAAATGCTGTTGCCGCTATCGCTGCAGCGTCCCATGCTGGTGCCCCCCTCTCGCAGGCGTGTGAAGCGCTCTCGAACTTTAAAGGGGTGAAACGCCGGTTGGAAGACCTGGGGGAATTTGATGGGGTAAAACTCTACGATGATTTTGCCCACCATCCCACGGCGATCAAATCCACGCTTGAGGGTTTTCGCAGCCGTCTTGAGGAGTCCAGTGATCAGGGGCGACTGGTATGCGTGATAGAGGCCCGTTCAAATACCATGAAGATGGGATATCATCAGGACACTTTAGCTGCTTCCCTGGAGGCTGCAGACAGGGTTATCTGGTATAAATCAGAATCGACCCGTCTGGACCTGGATGCTATTGGTGGTGCGGCTGGAACAGATTTTCGACACTACCCAACGGTGGATGAAATCATTGCCGATATAGTGCGTGATACAGCTACCGGTGATCATGTTGTCATCATGAGCAATGGCGGATTCGAGGGTTTGCATCAACGACTTGGCCAGGCCCTTTGTGAAAGGGCAGATTAATCGCCTAAACTGGTACCAGAGGTAGGTTTTGGAAACCATTCCGTTATTTCCACTCAATTCAATCCTGTTTCCCAAGGGTCGCATTTCACTGCAGATCTTTGAGTCACGCTACGTGGATATGATCAGACAGTGTCTGAAAGATCAGAGTGGGTTCGGCGTTGTATTGATCGAAACAGGCAGCGAGGTCGCCAATACCGAACAGAAACTGGATATTCACCGCATCGGCACCTATAGCAGTGTTGTGGACTGGAATCAGCTGCCCAACGGTTTGCTCGGTATCACGGTGGAAGGGCAAACCACGTTTAAAATTGTTGAATCCTGGCGGGAAGATAATGACCTGTGCAAGGCTGAAGTGGTCTTCAGGGATTTCGATTCCATTGATTCGGAACCAGTGGATGTTGGCGAGCAGTTCCAGGAGTATGTTGAATTGCTGCAGGGTTTATCGAAGCATCCGGCTATTGAGGAGCTAAGACTCAATATAAGTTTTGAAAACCTGCGTGAAATCGCCTGGCGGCTCAGTGAATTGCTGCCGATTTCCAACCGGGACAAGCAGGCGTTGCTGGAATTGTCAGACCCATTTGACAGGCTGGAACAGATTGAACTGTATATCCGCTCGATGGATCAGCAAGATAACAAAAGTTACTGAAACATATTTAAGAAATATATAAGGGGGAAATGATGCTTGAATCACTGATGAATCCGGGGTCCATGACACAGGGACAATGGATGATCCTGGGCATACTCGTTTTTCTGATTCTTGGCATCCTGTTTTTCGTGTACCGTACTTACCTTGTCATCAAGGAATCTACACAAAACAAGTACAAGCCGAATATCGGTCTTGCGAAAACTGAAAGTGACAGCCAGCAATCGAGCCAGGACAGGGACGAAGACCAGGCATAACTGCATATTTTTTGGAGCAAGATGACAAGGCGTCTGTTTTTTCGCGTCATACCTATTCTACTGCTGGTTGGCCTGCCAGTAGCGTCAAGCCATGGCATCATAATTCGGCATGACAAGGCTGATTCACGCTACCAGGTCAGCCCCCGCCAGTATCCACAAATCTTTTACCTGCATACCAGTTTTGATCACAAGGTTTGCGTCGCCACCTTGATCAATCCTCGTTGGGCAATCACTGCAGCACATTGCACGGAGCAAACTCCCCTGGCTGAAACTCTTGCTTCCGGGATGCCTTTTTCTCTCGACATTGCCGGCAACTCTTTTACTGTTGACAGCATGGTGCTGCATCCACGTCATGACACGGGGAACCAGCTGGAAAATGTAGACCTGGCCTTGCTGCATCTTGGGCAGGAGGCTGTGGGTATCAATCCCGTCAGTCTTTACAGTCAAGACGATGAAAACAATCGGGTGTTTACCCTGCTTGGTTGGGGCTACTCGGGGATTGGAACCCGGGGCTTGATGGGGAATGACGGTCAGTTTCGCCGTGCAGAAAACCGCGTTGTCTCAGCCGAACAGTGGCTCACATTTCTTTTTGATGACCCTCGCGATCCCGATAGCCAGGTGCTCGAACTGGAAGGTATACCCGGATTAGGTGATAGCGGTGGACCTGCCATTCTGGAAACTGAGGAAGAATTGTTTATTGCCGGCGTTGCTCTGGGTGAACTGGAACTGGGTGAGTCGCCTCCGATCCAGGGGCTTTATGGCACCATGCAGGTGTATGAACGTATCTCCAGCCATGTTGAATGGATCGAGGAAGTGATCAGACAATCAGAGACGAGTGACCAGGAATAAGAGGCAAGGGACAGGAGACAAGAGACAAGAGACAAGTGGAATAGGAAGAGACTCAATCAATGTTGGCGTCAGCCTCTTCCCCTGTTTCAGTTTCCGGAACCGTATCCATGACCGGCAATGGATTTATCAACAGCTCCAGATGATTTTTCAGACGCTGATTCTCAGGCAGTAATGCCACCATAGCCTGGAAATAGGGAATCATTTCTTCTTCGCTTTGCGGCAGTGGTATCAGTTCTCCGGACTGCAAGGCAAAACTGCCCTCCCTGTTAACCACCATGCTGGCCTTGTGGCCGCCATAATAAGACGCCATTCCTGTATCGGTAACAACAACGCTGCCTCCAAAACGCGGTGTGATCACTCCCAGGTCAGGCGTGTGGCCAACAATCACCTTGTTTATGCTGTAGGTAGTCAGAAGGTTTTCCAGGTGGGGTTTTTCAGATACTTCGGGATTGCTCGCCAGTCCGCGATACCACAAAGGTCCGGTTTCTGATTCACCGAGATTTCCCGAGGGTTGATAGGTGTTCAGGATTTCTGTGCGGATTTTTTCATTAATCTGGGTGATGGACATGTCCAGCATTTCCGGACCCAGACCTGCATGCATAAAGAGCATGTCGTTGATGCGAATGATGCTGTTGTGTCCGCTCACCCAGTTGTTGATTTCACCACCTGGCTGCCAGGCAAGTCGGTGCTCCACGTATCCCAGTGGATAATCGTTGTACCACTTCTCGGTGAATGCCTCGTCAATGATGAGGGGCTCTTCGCGTGTTTCATTCTGGGCAGCAATGTACTGTAGCGTCTGTTGATAGTAGGCATCCCTGAGCCGCGAAGAATTTCTTGAAGTCAGTGCTTCGTATTCACCGGGATGGACATAGCGCAGATCTCCCGTAATGTTCATGTACTCATGGTTGCCAATAAGAACGTGCACCTTGCCGCCGGCCCTTTCGGCCTGTTTTTCCAGCTTTTGCAGATGCTCTATGATGCGACTTGTGTCTGGTCCGCGATCTGGAACATCGCCAACCTGGACAAGATGTGATTCTTTACCGGTCCAGTTGCCGCGCCGATTGACGATACCTGCTTCGCGCAGGACATCGAAATAGTTGTCGTAGTCACCATGGATATCACCAATGATGACCAGGTTTTCCACGTTATCCCATTCATCCTGGATTGTTTGCGCAAGCAGGCACGTGCTGACAGCAGCCAGGCAGCATATTAAAAACAATTGGCGAAATTGGATTTTCATCAGTCAGTGTATTTAGCGACAGTCGTCGATGATTTTTCTCTGAACTTCCCGCGGATCATTAATGATGTCCAGGAAACCCTGGATATACTTCGCAGAGCCTTTGGCATAACGCTCGTTCATATAACTAGTATCGTTGGCAATCGCCAGCAATTCTGCTTCTTTATTTCTGAAGGTTTCCAGTGCTTGGTTAAGCACCGCTTCGGGCGTACAAAAACCCCGGTACAGACGCTGTCTATTACTGCGCAGTCGCAGGGCAGCGTTGGGCTGGGCATAATCGGCGTCCACGTAACCCGAAGAGTCAAAATCATAGGGCGCAGGATAGTAGATGTCCCCGCCTGAGACCTGGAACAGCTTGGCGTTGTGGCAGCATTCATCTTCGGGTGCCGAGATAAATGAAAAGTCTGTATTACCTGCCATGAACATAAAAATAGAGGCCAGGGTTGCCTGGACCTGGTCAAGTGTATTTATTTCGATCTTGTTAAGTTCGACAGTTTCCATGTCGATACGTTCAGCCATTCGGTTCCTGTGTTCTATGAAGACACCATAATGGGTGCGTTGACTGTCGCGTTCTGTATCCTGGTAAGTGACTCTTGCGAGTCGGGAACGGAAACTCGTATCAGAGATGGCATTGAATAACTGGTAAGCCTGATGTTCCTTGATAACATATCGCTCGAACTTTGAGGGATCATCACATTGCACAACCAGTTTGATACGGTTTTGATTTTCAAACAGTGTGCCGGCTACATCATCCTTATCAAGGTCTACCCAGAGTTGGGCGTAATCACAGATATCATCACGCAGGCGAAAATTACCCCTGACTTTAAACTTGGCATCCAGGGTGATCATCCCGCCATTGCTATCAGTGTACGAAAGGGAGCCGCCCTCGTATTCTGTTTCCTTGTTCCGTTCACTGTTAATAGTGCGAAAGGGACCGGTCAACGATATTTCCAGGAGTTCCTGGCTGTTGAATAGAGGGTCGGGTTCTGCCGCCTGGATCAATGATGAAAATAGCCAGGTAACAATTGGCAATACGCACCTGAAAATGAAATTACAGGCAGAGTTGGTAAAGGTCATCCTTGCAAATCCTGTGTTGGTGTTTTGTTCTGGACCGCGTGAATTATTACAACCGGATTAGCAGTCTACCTCTTGAAGAAAAGACTCTCAATAAAGAGTAATTTCTCTACAGTGTAAAAAATAGCATTCAAAAACAATGATTTACTTCTATTCAGAGGGGTATTACCATTCATCGGGAACAAGAATCCTGACAAAAAAGTACAACAGAGGGTAGGGTTGGTATGCATAAATACCTGGACATCATTGACCACAGGAGTCTGTATATTTCACTGCTGTGTATTGTGGTGACCTATTTTTGTTTTCGTTTTAATTTCAGTTACGACGTAGACCTTATCATTTTCTCCATCGCCATTATTTTTCCATTGGTGTTTACCATCAGGGAAGCGTTCAGGCGCAGACAATACTGTATTCGCCTGCTGGGTGAACTCAAGGCAGGCATCAGTGCCTTTTATTTCAGTATGGAAAACAGCAACAAGTTGACCGTGGAGGAAAAGCATGAAGTACTGGCGATGATGAACTCTCTTTCGGAAGCTTTCATCCATGGCTTGAGAGACAAGAGCAACGCAGAGATAAATGAGGTTCGCGATCAGATTCGCAAGATTTACCACTACGTGGATACGAACCGTAAATCGGTCAGCAACAATACTGCACTTAAACTGATCCGGCTGGTGCGTGACATCCAGGAAAGCATCGAAGTGCTCAATGGCTACAAAATCCATGGCACGCCAGTGAGCCTGAGGGCCTATTGCCTGATATTCATCTATATCCTGCCATTTATATTTTCGCCAACCCTGGTCTATAACCTCTCGAATCATCCTGTTTGGCTGACTTACATCCTGAGCGTACTCCATGGATTCATCCTGATGTCACTGTACAACCTGCAGGCGCATATTGAGGATCCCTTTGACCAGATAGGGCTGGATGACATCAAACTGGTTGAATTCCAGTTCCACGAGGAAATAAAACCTGATTTACGTCAATCCACTGATACCAGCGCTGATGAGACGGAAATTAATGCTTGATATTACATAGAAGCCCATTATTTTCAATTGAAATAAAGATAGTAAGCACTAACAATAATTTGGTAAAAAGTCGAAATTTTCAGGAAATTCCCGCCTTCTTCCAGCTTCAGCGTTAAGCAGTAGCAATATAGATAGCTTTATATTAATAAAATATATAAATAGATAGTATTTTTCTATCAATATTATTAGAATGGTGTTGTGCCCTCATCCATGGTGATTCAACATGTCAGCCAAGAAACCTTCGATCAAACAGCTGGAATATTTCGTCACCATTGCCAGCTCAACCAATTTCCGGAAAGCGGCTGCCAAACTCGATGTCAGCCAGCCCACCCTGACCAACCAGGTTGTTGCCATGGAAGAAACCCTTGGCGTGCAGCTATTTGAAAGGTCGCGGGCCGGAACACTGCTTTCTCCAGAGGGTAGGGAACTGCTGCCGCTGGCACGGGAAATACTCGATCAGTACCAGCACCTGGTAGACACAGCCCAGGGTAGCAGCCGTGAAATGGGCGGCACATTCAAAATCGGCGTTTCACCGACAGTAGGACCCTATTTTCTGCCGCACGTTCTACCTGCACTTCACCAGCGCTATCCAAAGCTTCAGCTGCATTTGCGTGAAGGTGATCCCAGGGAACTGGAAACAGGCCTGGCCAGCGGCGATTATGACCTCATCATGACCGTGCTTCCCATGCACTCCACCGAAAATCGTGTCAGGCCACTTTTCACCGAGCCGTTGCAAATCGTTGTGTCAGAAAATCATCCATTGGCTGGAAAAGAAACGGTCAGTGGAAAAGATTTGCAGGGCGAGTCTGTGCTGACTATTGATGAGCACTTTCACCTGCATCAGCAGATAGCCGGTTTGTGCAATCGCTTTGGTGCGCAACTTAAAAGGGAATTTGAAGGGAACAGCCTGGATACCATTTGCCAGATGGTCATGATGAACATGGGAATCGCCTTTCTACCGCAGTTGTTTGTCATCAGCGAATTGCGACAGGAAGCCAGGTTAAGTGTGCTAAAGCTTGAGGATGAAGCAATTGCCCGCAACCATGTCGCCGCGTGGCGATTAAATTCCTCTTCAAGGCATCTCTTTCAGAAACTCAGTTACGATTTGAAGGCCATCGCCATGGAAAGTTTTTCCGGTGTCCTGACCGAGGTCGTGACTGAAGAGAATATCTGAAGCATTAAAGCGCAGGTGTTTGTAAATGCCAATCGGTCGCCTGCTGGAAAGCATGGGCTAACCTGAACATGACTTCTTCATGTAGATTGGCACTGCTGATTTGCAGACCTATCGGCAGGCCATCACTGCTGAATCCAATGGGCACTGAAATCGTCGGAATACCATAGAGGTTAAAGGGTGCCGTATTGCGTGTCGACGGTTCTGCGCCGGAGGCTTCTGACGGATTGATAGCCTGGTCAATGCGTTCGGGCAGTCCCGGTGCAGTTGGCGTAACAAGGACATCCACTGAATCGAAAACGCGGGCTACCAGGTTTCTGGTACGAGTCATGTCCTGGTGTGCCCGTATATAGTCTTCGGCACTCACCGCTCGTGCAGCCAGCAATCTTTCCAGTGTAACGGCGTCATAACCACTATGGTTGGATTCGTCATCAAGGATTGCCTCATGCCATGCCGCACTTTCAGCAAGCAGCGGGGCAAAATTTGGCGCCTCGGGTAAGGAAACATCGACCGGCATGACACCGGTAACAGTAGCCAGTGTGGCTAATGCCTCATCAGTGGCTGAATGGATATCGGGATGCAGTCGCTGGAAATAATCCCCGGTTGGCAGGCCAATACGCAAATTACTCGCGGACCGGGTTAATGCCTCAAGGTAGTCAGCATCCGGTGACTGGATGCTCACGGGATCCAGCGGATCAAAGCCTTTCATGGCCTGAAGCATGTAAGCGGTATCTGCGACACTGCGGCATAAGGGACCCACATGGTCGAGAGATTCTGCCACCGGAATAATGTGCCGAATACTTGTCAGGCCATGGCTTGCCTTGAGACCAGTAACTCCACAGTAGGCTGCGGGAAGGCGTATCGATGCCAGGGTGTCAGTGCCCAGGGCAGCAAGACACATTCGTGCAGCAACCGCTGCCGCTGATCCACCTGAAGAGCCTCCGGGAATATGATCCAGGTTCCAGGGGTTATGTACCGGACCAAAATGCGTAATTGCAGACGTGCCCCCCCAGGCAAATTCATGCATGTTGAGTTTTCCCAGCAAGATACAGCCGGCTTCGCGCAATCGTTGATAAATGGGAGCGTCCTGCTCCGGGACGCGGTCTGTCAGTAATGTGCTTGCTGCGGTTGTTGCAATGCCTGCAGTGTCGATGTTGTCTTTCAGTGCAATGGGGATGCCATGCAAGGGACCACGCCATTGACCATTGTCGAGCTCGGCCTGCAGCTGTCGTGCCTGTTCAAGTGCCAGTTCTCCTGTCACGGTGATGTAGGCATTCACCAGTGGCTGCAGTTGTTCTATGCGCTCAAGGTAAGCATTGGTTAATTCAACTGGTGACAGGCTGCCTTGGCCAATCATGGAGGAGGCTTCTACCAGTGAAAGGGCGGTGAGTTCAGATTCCTGCGCCAGTAATGTCGCTCCCTTTGTCAGAGTGGCGGCGGTAAAAGCAGTCTTGAGAAATGTTCTTCGGTTGGTCATTAAGGAGATGTCTAATATGAAAATAGTTAATTGATAAATGTAGATTGTGTGGCTTTAGGCGATTAGCGGACCGTTCAAAAAATCCCTTTCACTTCTATTAATGCAGTGTATCTTCCATTGGCTCTTTACGCAGGTCACCATACATGGCTTCTTCAGCAAATTCGGGGCACTTATATTCAAGAAGTTGCATGTTGGCATCCTGTCTTCGGTACAAAGGCATGGAGATCGTCAGCGGTTCGCTGAAGACACTGTCATCCTCAATAGTGGCTTCATAATGAATGGTGTTTGCATCAGATAATGTATAGCGTTCTGTCACCCTGGCATTACCGGAATAGTAATTACCGGTTCTGTCCAGCCAGTTGCCGTTCAATCCTGTTACCTCGATTACCAGGGTATCGTCGTCCCAGCGACCATTGTTCCATCCCATCCAACTTGGAATGATGGCGTCTGTAGGAGCTCCCATATTGATCTGCCTGACTGCGCCCGCAAACTGATAGGCAATAAGCATATCCGAATCGCTTTGGATTATCTGGAAGGGATAGGGTAAGTAAGTGGAGCGGGGTACACCCGGCATGAAACATTTTATTTCAGGGTCATCATTAAGGCGGTTCGTAAAATTGGTATTTCGCTGGTCCAGGGCGTCAGGCAAGTAAGGTACAACGTCACCATTGATTACACCAAATCCGGGGGGTACGGAAAACTGGGCACCCAGGGCAAAGACCGGTCCCTGTTGTGCACTGTGGGCTTCGATGTTCCAGTTTGCCTCGTTCATGGTTTGCCAGATTCCGTTCATGTTGGGGCTGCCATCCGCCATACGGGGTAGCTCCGGAATGTCACTGGCAGCCGAATCAATTCTGACCGGTGTTGTTGTTTCCTGCGTACAGCTGAACAGTAATAAGGTAGTGGCTATCAGTGCCAGGCTGGTTTTGATGGTCATCACTATTGAGCATTCGGTGGAGGAGCACCGGCACCTGCGGAACCCATGAAAATAGTACGTCCATCTGTGAAAGTGATATCACGACCATTGGCCTTGCAGGCCGGTTCACAATGACGATCCCTGCTCTGATATCCCTTTACGATCACTTCTGTGCCAATGGGCAAGGCTGCCGGCGTCAGACCACGGCGCAACAGGGTGTTGGGTGTGCCGCCTTCAATCATCCAGGCTGTCGCGCTGCCATCCTCGGTCATGACCTCAATATGAACCCAGGTATGAGGGTTGATGAATTCCACCCGGGTTACAGTGCCACGCAATTCCACAGGTGCCTGCGGGTCAAATTCTGCTGTGAAGGCATGGTGTGCAACGACCTGGCTTTGCACCAGAGTTGCCGCGATACACAGGCAATACCAAAGATATTTCTTCATTGTCCGGTCTCTCTTTCTTCGCGTCGTGCCCCCATCAGCACATTACGCATGGCATAGTTGCCTTCATGGCAGGCGTATTCATAAACAGGCCCGGCACCAGCGTTCAGTGCAAATTCTGCAGTCCAGGGTGACGTAAAGGTTTCGGGATCGTTTACAGTGAAACGATACATAATCCGGTTTTCAGAAACCGGCGTGAATCGTTCGGTCACGCGGATGTTTGAACCCACGCCACGAATCGAACGAATACCGGCAGGCCCCAGTTCAAGTTTTGATTTTTCCGTGAAGTTGGTGGATTCCACCACCAGTGTATTGCCATCCCAGTGGCCGCGGGAGTCACCGACCCATTGGGTAATGGCTCGAGGTATATGTTCATTCTGGGAAATAGGAATAATGCGTGCATCATGAATCATCTCGGCGTGTATGACCACGTAGTCTGGCGATTGCACGAAACGATAATTGTTGTTGTAGAAAGTGGGAATAATTGGTGGCCCCGTACTGGCCCAGAACAGGCAGCGTTCAGGCAGAGGCCTGAATTCAGGACCATCCGTACTTCTTGATGCCAGAATCTGGTTCCGGTCTGAAAGCTTTTGCCTGGCACTTTCAGTGATTGAGGGTAAACGACCATCCGGTGGATCGATGATCAGGGAAGTACGTAATGTTGGCACCAGCCTGGTACCAACGTCGTACCAGAATTCGTTGTAAGTGCCGGTTTCACCCAGGTCCTGGTAGTTTGTCCCATAACTGGCTTCAAATTCAGCAGCTTCTTCGGGCGTGAAGAATTCCTTGTCACCCAACTCTGCGGGTCGTTCAAAGGGCGTTATCGTGGCAGAGCTGTAAATGCCCTGCAGGTCAGGGTCGCCCCAGCTGGTCAATGGGGGCTGGTATTCAGATTCTTCCTGGGCACAGGTGAAGCAGGAAATAAAAAGGAAACTGCCAAATACAAGTTTTTTCATTGTGCCATGCACCTGGGTGGTTGTGTTTTATATGAATCGCAAGGGGTTAACAAGAGTACCTGATTACAGGGACATTGCAAAACAATCCCCGGCATCCAGCAGAATATGAATGCAAAGCCCTATGCCTACTATTCGGGTTTTGGGGTGAAAAAGCATGGCGGCGTAGATCGGCATCACCCAGTAAGTATGCAGCGGATGAAATCCTATGCTGCAGCGCTCCGGGTCATAGATGGGATCAGCCAACAGGTGATCTGCATCAATAAGAAGTCCGCAGAGTAATAGAGCAAATGCTTTCAGCCATTTTTTTGTAAAGGCAATGGCAGCAATAGCAAGGGGTACCAGGAAATGAAGGGCGATATGCAGCAAGGGACGTTGAGTTAAAACTCTTTGATTTTATGACCGCTGATTGTGCCCAGCGCATCGTAGCAGGCGTACTTGTAGAGATCATGCAGGGTAGGGTAATTAAAGACAGTAGAAACAACCGCATTGATCGTCATTTCAGATTGAACAGCTGCAAGGCCATAGTGAATCAGTTCAGCCGCAATACGACCAATGATATGGACGCCACGTATAACATTGTCTTCTTTAGAGACAATGATTTTCAGCACGCCGGTCTGTGCACCCATGATCCTGCCACGAGGGACTTTCTCGTGATGGGCACGACCAACCACGTAATCCATTCCTGCAGCGATAGCTTCCTCCTCGGTGATTCCCACCATGGAGACTTCCGGAATCGTGTAGATACCATAGGGAAAAATTTTGGGCAGGGCGTCAAGGTCATGAATATCGAATATATGTGAAATAGCGACACGTCCCTGATCCATACTGGTGGAAGCGAGTGCGGGGAAGCCGATGACATCGCCCACGGCGTAAATATTTTCCTGACTGGTCTGGTATTTTTCATTCACAACAACGCTTTCCCGCTTACCAAGCTCAACACCTACCCTGTCACAGTCAAGATCACTGGTTGATCCGCTGCGGCCTGCAGCAAACAGGAACATATCCACGTCAAACTCCGATCCGTCGCCCAGCTTGATATGAATATCTTCTTCAACGTTCTCCGGCACAATCATTTCATCTATACGCGTGTTGAAATGAATTTCAACGCCGTCATTCTCCATCTGTGTTACAAGCGTCTGTGATATTTCATTGTCGAGAAAGGGCAGGATACGATCACTGCTGTTGACCAGGTGTACCTGGCAGCCCATCACACCGAAAATGGTGGCGTATTCACAGCCAATGACTCCTGCGCCAACAATACACAGCGAATCCGGTATGCGCATGATATTGAGAATGCTGTCGGAGTCATGAACGATGATGCCATCGAAATCGATATTATCTGGATGGAAAGGGTAGGAACCTGTCGCGATCAGAATGTAGTCGCCTGTAATTTCCTGGGTTGCGTCCTCACCGTTGATGTTGACGGTGTTTGCATCAATAAAAGAGGCAATACCAATAAAGACATCCACCTTGTGTCGGTCAAGATTATTTTTAACTTCCTGGTCCAGTGCTTCGGTGACATGGTTTTTACGGTACAGGAAATCCTGGATCGTGGTTTTGCCATCAATGACTCGATCATGACCATAAATCCCCTTGTCGTACTTGCCGGAATAATAAAGTGCGGATTCTTTCAGAGTCTTGGAGGGGAGTGTTCCGGTATTGACGCCAGCGCCGCCATAGGAACGTTGTTTCTCAATGATGGCAACACGCTTGCCGAAATAGGCTGCTTTAACGGCAGCTTTCTCTCCGGCAGGGCCAGTCCCGATCACGATCAGGTCATAGGTGTTCTCAGGGGACATCTGGCAGGTGCTACCTTTTTATTGCTTTCAGCCTTTGAATGGTACTGTAACTGACTTGTTCAGGCGATGTTCCAGGCAGTAATAGTTATTTCCGCAATTCGTCCGCATTGCCGGAAAACAGGCGTCGTCCGTCTTCCAGGGTGATGCCGCGAATATTGGCAGTGGCTGTACCATTCCTGGCTCTGAACCCCTCCACCGAGATAGTTGTGCCAGCGGGCAAATCGTCACGACGCCAGCCACGGCGGATCATGTTGTTGGCAGCACTGGTTTCAAGGGCCCAGTTGGTTACTGAACCGTCATCGTTTTCAACATCGATATAGATCCAGCCGTGGGGGTTGGACCACTGCATCCGCGTGACCTTGCCAGAAAGTGAAATAGGTTGTTCAATATCGAATTCCGCAGAAAAGGAATGGTGCGCATTGGCCTGCATCATGCCCAGCGACATCAAGATAGTTAAAATCACAGTTTTTTTCATGTTAATTCTCCCTGCCAAGACTGGCACGATGCTCATCTCTGACATCTTTAAGGTGTTGTAAGTCATTATTATCTTCCAGACAGGCCACTTCCAGTAATTCTTCATCTTGCTGGTTAAGTGGCATTTCGATTGTCCAGGGTCGACTATATACAATCGGGTCTGAGACCGTTGCGCGGTAAAGGATCTGTGTATCGGAAACCGGTGTGTATGATTCTGTTACTGTCTGGGCATGACTGATCACATCGCCCAATTCATTCAGCCAGGCCTTGCCATTATAGTTTGAAGATTCCACGACAAGACTGTCATTCTCCCATCTGCCAACGGCATCACCCATCCAGAGTCGAATGTGGTCAGGCAGGTGATCCCGATCATCCAGTGGTATCACCCGGTAGGACATACGTTCATGGAGTATGACCACGTAACCAGGAGGTTGAAGAATGAAGAATGGTGAAGGCACATAATGTGAGCGCGGGATACCTGCCACAAAACAATGCGCTGTCGGGTCATCATAACCACGCCAGGCTTCGCGACGTTCCACCATCTCTTCTCTTGCCCAGCCCTGGTAGGGCAACACCCCATCTGCCGGATTGATGACGACTCCTCTGGATGGAGGAAACATGGCGATGTTTTCACGTTGTTCAAGGCCGTAGTTTGCACCGCCATGATTAGCCATGAAGTATCCACTAATATCAGGAGCACCATCAGGTTGCCTGCTGATATCGCCAGGGACCGCGGGTAATCTCGGGTCTTCTTCCCCCGCATCACTGAAGGGAATGTTTACTGCGGGAATGGGGGCCGGATACCACAGGTTATCAACCCTTTCGAATTCACCGTTGGCTTCTTCCACCTCGGCCTGGCACTGGTATTCCAGCAGGCGGGGGATGTCTGTTTGTCTTGTCAGGGGAAAACTGATTGACCAGGGTTCAGAAAACAAGGAGGGATCATCAAATGTCGCCTGGTAACGAATCGTGTTGGCATCAATCATCGTGTAGCGTTCAGTGATGACGGCAGCATTGGTATAGAAGTTGCCTGCGGCATCAAGCCAGGTACGATCATTGAGATCGCGAATTTCCACGACAAAGGTGTCGTCTTCCCAGTGTCCACGAGAATCGCCCATGAAATGTTCAAAGCCGGGATAGTATGGTTCCTGTCCGCCTGAGTAAATAAGGCGGTAAACCTGGGTCCATTCAAAAGCAATGGCGATGTGATCTTCTGTCTGAAAAATCTGAAAAGGCCAGGGCATTGCCATGATACGGGTGGGGCCAGGCAAGTGACATTTGTTCAAGGGATCCAGCACTTCCCGATTGGCGAAATTGGTATTGCGTCTTTCCAGTGCTTCAGGCAGATAGGGAATGCTCCCGCTATCAATAACGCTGTGACCGGGAGGCAGGTTTAGGCGGGCCACATGCCCCTCAAGATTGTCCGCGGCCCGGGTTTGTGCTTGCCAAATACCCTGAAAAAAGGGCTTTCCGCTTTCTGTACGTGGAATATCCTGGGCCAGCGCAGGAATAGCGATGAACAAAAGTATCAGGCCTTTTATAGAGAAATTTCTATGTCGCATTGTTTGCTCCATCAGAGAGGTTGCAGAATAAATCCATGTCGAGTGCTTGTCCAACGTATTTGCACTGGTAATAAGAACGTGAAATGTGGGAGCATTCCCTACCTAATTAAGGAGCTAACAATGGTCAGGTTGCTATTTGTTTTTTTTCTGCTGATGCCGCTTTCTGCTTTTACCCAAACAGCGTTTGAATTACCCGATGGCTCGGAAATCTGGGCCTATTTTGATGTTCCTGAAGAGGCTCAATCCGCACCCGTACCGCTGGTGATCATCTTGGGCGGTGGCTCAGGAGATGCGAGAATTGCAAGCAGTGCCTATCGGAATCACGGTGAGGAATTTGTTGATCGTGGCTGGGCGGTGGCTGCTCCGGTATCACCCAATGGACAGTCGTTCTGGGGAGATAATGCTGGAAAAATCCGTCAACTGATAACCGTGTTGAAGCAGCGCGAAAATATCAACACCGGGCCGGTGCTTTTGATGGGTGTCTCCAATGGGGGTATTTCTTCTCTTGAAATCGCTTCGAACCATCCCTCAGAATACCTGGGAGTCATTGCCGTGCCTGCCCTGGCTTCCAATGCTGCCCAATTGCGTTCGCTTGAAAACTTTCCTGTCTTCCTGCGTATAGGTAGTGATGATCGATTGGGCTGGGCTAATCGATATGATGCTACAGTCAGTTTGCTTGAGCAGGCAGGAGTGGACCTGGATGCCCGCTTGCTTCGGAGAACAGGACATACATTTCCACTGGATTGGGAAGAGCTTGCTCCCTGGCTTGATTCCATCCTGATGCATTGAATATTACGCTTAGTGCATGAATAACCATGATCATAAACATGACTATAACAACCGCATTGGATGGGCTTTTTTTCTCAATGCCGGCTTTACTGTCATTGAATTTATTGGTGGCTTGCTGACAAATTCCACGGCCATCATGGCCGATGCAGTACATGATCTTGGTGACACGCTATCCATCGGTTTTGCATGGTTGCTTGAGAAAATGTCCGGCAAGGACGCTGATGAGGCTTTTACCTATGGTTATCGGCGACTGTCCCTCTTTGGTGCCCTAATCAACAGTGTCATTCTGATCGCCGGGTCAACCTGGATATTATTTGAGACAATTCCTCGACTGTTCAGCCCGGAAATGCCTGCTGCCGAGGGTATGCTGGGTCTGGCAATACTCGGTATTTCAGTGAATGGTTTGGCAGCGTGGAAACTCAGGGGAGGGCATACACAAAACGAGAAAGTGCTGAATTGGCACCTGCTTGAGGATGTGCTTGGCTGGGTGGCCGTGTTGATTGTTTCCATCATCCTCATTTTCGTTGAATGGCCTATACTGGATCCCTTGCTGGCGATATTCTTTACCGCGTTTATTCTGGTGAATGTGTATAAACATTTTCGTGAAACCAGCCGGATATTTTTCCAGGCAGTACCGGAATCGTTATTGACAGAGAAGGTCAATAAGGAATTACAGCAGTTGAATTCCATAGAGAGTATTCATGATGTGCACTGCTGGTCCCTGGATGGTGAGCATCATGTCTATACTGCGCATTTACTGCTTCGTGAGCATATGGATTCAAATGCCTTGCTTGCGCTTAAGCAGAAAATTGCCGAAAAGCTCAAACCTTTTTCGCTCACACATACCACCATAGAACTGGAATTTCCCGATGAAGATTGTCGAGAACACGATCATTCAGAAGGACAGTAATCAAGCATGATGAAACTGATTAAAACGCTGCATGCCTGGGGTGGTCTGACGCTGGCATTGCTTTTGCTGCTGAGCAGCATAACCGGCACACTGCTTGTGTGGAAAGAGGATTATGTCAGGCTTTCTACACCAGAAGCGCGAGTGGATTTCACACCCACGGCTGAATCACTGGCCTTGATTGCCGAGGCGATTGAAGGACAGTTTGATAACAATGACATTCTCAATATCCAGTTTGCCACACACGAATTTCCCTTAAACAAAGTCACTCTGTACGACACGAACTATGCCTATGTGGATATCCAGGGAAATATCGTGGATGAGTGGCATATGAATGATCGCTTTGAGGAATGGCTGTATGACCTGCATCATCGCCTCTTGCTTGAAGATCTTGGTCTCACCATTACAGGGCTTGCTGCCATTGCGCTGATCATCCTTGTCCTGCTTGGTGCAATCACTTTTGTCCCCCTCAGGCGCCAGTTCAGCAAGGGGCCGCTGCCACGCACCCTGCAAAGAGCCGAGTTGGTCACGAGTCATCGCAACATGGGTATTCTGGTGTCGCTGCCGCTGCTGTTGTCGCTGGTGACTGGCGTGATACTCGCTTTTCCCTTTCAGGTGGAGGATATCCTGCTTGATGAATTACGTCGGACCCAGGAATACAGTGATGCCATGGTTGTCGGTATCGATGATATTACCGGTGAAGGCACAGGAGACTGGCTGCCTGCAATGCGGCGTACCGAGGCCGTTTTTCCTGGCGCCATCATTCGATCCGCCAATGCCCCCAGTGGCTTTTCCATTCATCGTATTATCGGTGTGCAACAGCCCGGGAGCTGGAACAGAACGGGCTTGAGCCTCACCTATATCGACGAGGAACTGGGCTATATGGATCTGCGTATCGATGCGCAGAATTTCCCGATGACGGAAAGGGCGGTGAATAGCGCTTATCCTCTACACACGGGGAAAACCGGCAGTTTGCTCTACAAACTGTGGTTAACCCTGGTTGGCCTGTCCGTTGCCATGCTGTCTTTTATGGGCATGTTCAGTTTTATCAGGCGAAAACTGCAATCCTGAAAAGAATAAGGAAATGATGGGCTTGTTTTACAAATACCGCTAAAGCCAAGTACCATCACAACGTTACAGATTTTCCGGGGTTCCGATTTGTTCAGTAAAAACATCATGCGTTTTTCCTCTTTTTTGTTCCTGCTCGCAGCAGCTTTGCCAGTGTTTGCCCATGGTGTGGCAGAAGGGGATGCAGATTACATCCAGCGGATCAGTGGTGTGCATTTCATGCCCTATGTATACCTGGGTGCAAAGCATATGTTTACTGGCTATGACCATCTGCTATTCCTGGCGGGGGTTATTTTCTTTCTCTATAAAATGAAAGATGTGGCTTTGTATGTCAGTCTTTTTGCTGTGGGTCACAGCATCACCCTGTTGCTGGGGGTCCTGGGTGGTATCAGGGCGGATGCCTACATTGTTGATGCCATTATCGGCCTGTCTGTTGTCTACAAGGCTTTTGAAAACATGGGGGGCTTTCAGCGGCTGGGTGTCACCATAGATACTCGCCATGCCGTGTTCCTTTTTGGTCTGGCCCATGGTTTTGGCCTATCCACCAAGCTGCAGGACCTGACTATTTCTGGAGAAGGCCTTGTGCCCAACATGATTGCCTTTAACGTGGGTGTTGAACTGGGTCAGTTGGCCGCATTAACCCTCATGCTCTTGATATTTCAGTTCTGGCGTCAGAGTCCCAGCTTTCTCAGGGGAGCCTTTACGACCAACCTCGTCATAATGACGGCCGGTTTCATGTTATTTGGCTACCAGATGACAGGCTATTTTGTTTCCTGATCAGTTTTGTTGAGCCAAACATTTAATTCACTAAATAGAAGAATGATTCATGAGTAATAACGACGCACCAACTTCAAAATCACTGGTCAAAGCGACATTGATCTCCATAGTGGCTGCTGCCATTGTCCTGGTACTGGTGGTTTTGCCTGCCGAATACGGGGTAGACCCAACGGGGCTTGGTGGGGCAATGGGGCTGACAGAGTTGAATGCTGATCCTTCGATCACAATTGAAATTACTGATGTTATTGGTGGCAATGATGTGATTCGTGAAGTGGAAATTCCTGATTACGGTGAACCAACACCGTTACCGAATCCTCAAGTTTTCCAGGACCAGGAAACAGCACCTGAAACACGCACGATGGAAGTGCTGATTCCTGGCGATGGCCAGACCGAGATCAAGCTGGTCATGCAGGAAGGCAAGGTGGCGGTATATTCCTGGTCAGTGGACCAGGGAGATATTTACGTGGATTTTCATGGCCATGATGCGTCCTTTGGCCCCGACTTCTTTGTACGATACAAGGAGCAGCAGGAAGGATCAGGCAACAATGGATCGCTAACAGCACCCTTTAGCGGCGAACATGGCTGGTACTGGTTGAACTATAACGAGTATGACGTGGTAGTCACATTGACAGTCACTGGCTATTTCGATGATGTGATCGATTACGGAATATTCTAGATTTCAGCCAGTTCGGGATTACGGATTTCCGCCAGCATTTCGGCATCATCCCATTCATAAGCGCCCGCCCAGGTAGCTTCTATATCGCCATTTTCATCCAGCAGCCATGAACTGGGGACCGCTCCAATACCGAAATTACCAAAAAAGCCATTCAGCTTGATGAAGTTTCCCGGGAAACCCCGCTCATCAAGAAACTCAGTGATGGTGTCAGTGTCTTCATCAGAAACAAACAGGAACAGGTAGTTTTCATCTTCCAGTGCCTGGGCCGCACGGTTGATTGAGGGAATCTCCCTGATACAGGGTGCGCACCAGGTGGCCCAGAAATTAACAAAGACTTTTTTGCCTTCAAACAGCTCGATATCAAAGCCTCTGCCATCAAGCGTCTGGAATGTATTGTCCAGCGGGTCTGCATCGGGAGGAAGATTGGCCAGAAGATCGCTCATAGGTGCCATAGCAGTGTCAGTCGCTGCATTGGTTTCAATGACATTTGCTTCCTCTTCGACGCTGCAAGAGGAGAGCAGTGCTAATACTATGATGGATAAAGTGGCGAAATATGTGCTGTTCATTGGCTTACCTGTCCCTCAGTGAACGGGCATGGTAGTTTTCGCGTATCTATGAGTCAAACAATTCTGCCCTGTTGAAAGATTTCAGAAGATTCAGGGTCATTGCAGTAGTCAGGAAAAGCGTCATATCATCTGCCACAATGGCATTATGAAAGTATTTTACAAGAGAGTTCCAAGAGAGGGAGACCCATGAAAAAAGTAATGAAAAGAGTAATGAAAAGATCAATGAATAAAAAAGCAATATTTGCCGCAATGTGTGCCGGCCTGCTGAGTGTATCTGCTCATGCTGCGCTGGAAGCTGGAGACAAAGCACCAGTCTTTACCACCCAGGCTTCAATGGATGGCGAAGAATTTACCTATTCACTACAGCAGTCGCTGAACCTGGTCGGACCCACCGTTGTTTACTTTTACCCTTCTGCCTATACGCAGGGATGTAATATCCAGGCACATACCTTTGCCATTAATATGGATAAATTCAAAGCGGCAGGGGCTACGGTTGTGGGTGTTTCCCTCGACAGTATTGAGCGCCTTAACGATTTCTCCGCTGATCCAGAGTACTGTGCAGGTGAGTTGCCGGTAGCTTCTGACATGGATGGCAGTATTGCCCAGTCCTATGACCTGAATGTGCGTGAAGGCCGTGCTGGTTTCAAGGACACCCGTGGCGTTGAGATTGATCACGGTTTCACTTCCCGTGATACCTTTGTAGTTGATGCTGATGGCACGATTGTCGGTACAGTGGGTGGTGTTTCTCCTGAAGAGAACGTGATGACTTCACTGGAAATCGTGGAAGGATTGGCGTCCCGCTAAGCCAGCTGGAATTAAAAGAAACGGAGACAGTGTTCTCCGTTTTTTTTTGCCCGGAAATCTGCTTAACTTGCCCCCTATCAGAAAGGATGTGCGATGAGTAAGGATGAGGTTGATAAGGGGCAAACGCCTGTAAAAAGCCCCTGGCACATGTGGGTCGTTGGCATAATGACCCTGCTCTGGAACGGATCCGGTGCTCTCACGTTTTTAATGGCGCATTTGGGCATGCTATCCAACCTGAGCTCTGAAGAAGCTGCCTATTATGCGGCTCAGCCACTGTGGTACGTGATCCTGGTCAATATAGCCACCTGGGGGGCGTTTTTCGCCGGCATCGCACTGTTATTGAAATCCCGTCTGGCATTCACATTGTTTGGATTTTCCTTCGCTGTGATTGTGCTGACTGATCTCATTGAACTGGTTGGGGGTAATTCGCGAGCACTGGTAAGCGAAGGTGGGATGAATCTGGCCTTAATGGTATTGGTAATTGCTTTTATGCAGTTGCTATATACCTGGCGCTGGAAGAAGATGGGTGTTTTAAAATAGATTTGAAATATTAATGCTTAATGGCGTTGTGAGAGAAGAATGACCAAGCTATGTGATGTACGGGATTATCAGGCGCTGGCAAAAAGCCGTGTTCCGAAAATGTTTTATCAATATGCCGACTCTGGATCCTGGACCGAAAGCACATACCGGGCCAATGAACGTGATTTTCAGGATTTGAAATTCAGGCAAAGAGTGGCAGTGGATATGTCCAATCGGTCACTGGCTTCACAACTGGTTGGCCAGGATTACAGTATGCCAGTCGCATTGGCGCCAATTGGAATGCTGGGGATGCAGCATGCCAATGGTGAAATCCATGCAGCCAAGGCAGCAGAAAAAGCAGGCGTTCCCTTTACACTTTCTACCATGAGCATTGCGTCTATTGAAGACGTTGCGGAAAGCACATCAGCACCATTCTGGTTTCAGCTCTATGTCATGCGGGACAAGGAGTTTGCCGGCAACCTGATAGACCGGGCCAAGACCGCTGGATGCAGCGCACTGGTGCTGACTCTGGATCTGCAAATACTCGGCCAGCGCCATAAAGACATTCGCAATGGACTTAGCACGCCGCCGCGTTTTACCCCGGATCATATCTGGCAGGTGATGACCAGGCCGCGATGGGCGATGAAAATGCTGGGTGCCAAACGCAAGACTTTCAGCAATATCGTGGGTCACGTGAAAGGGATTACCGACCTGAGTTCACTATCGGTTTGGACTGCAGAACAGTTTGATCCCACCCTGAACTGGGATGATGTGGCATGGATCAAGGAGCGTTGGGGAGGCAAATTAATCCTTAAAGGTATTCTCGATGCCGAAGATGCACGCAATGCCGTCAACTCGGGAGCGGATGCTATTGTGGTTTCCAATCATGGTGGCCGACAACTGGACGGAGCAACTTCATCCATTACGGCACTGCCGGAAATAGCCGATGCTGTTGGCAGTCGCATAGAGATTCATATGGATGGTGGTGTACGCAGTGGGCAGGACGTACTCAAGGCTATCTGCCAGGGCGCCAATGGTGTCTGGCTTGGACGTTCTTTTGTCTACGGTCTGGGCGCAAGGGGTGAAGCAGGGGTATCAGAAGTGCTTGAAATTATCCGTAAGGAAATGGATACCACCATGGCGCTGTGCGGAGAAAGGATCATTCAAAATATGGGACCACATAATCTCTATGGGTCTCCCTGATAGTATGGAGAAATTATGAAGAAGATTGCTGGAAGATTTTCTGTATTAATTTTTTGCTGGTTTGTCTTGCCAGCATTTCTCCATGCCCAGCCGGGGGTAACTCAAGCACAAAACCTGATTGTCGAGCTAGGGGAATATATTCAACAGGCAAGGGCTGTGGAAGCTGAGCTGAATAGCAGCATAGCAACGAAACTTGAATATGATCAGGAGAAGGCAGTTCTTGACCGGGAAAAAAGAGATTATGACAGCCGTGTCAGAAGTTATAACAATGATTTACGGCGCTTCAATACAGAAATTGACCGCTATAACCGCGATTGTGACAGGCAATTGTCCCTTAGTGAATTTGAGGAATGCGAAGAATGGGCAGAATCTCTGGATCCACAAAAACGATTGCTTGATGAGAGGCTGGGAGAATTGAACGAAGAGCAGGCTGCACTCAATAGCGCGATAGCTGAATGGAATGCCAGGGATTCAGTCAGGGCCGAAGCGGATGAAGAAATGTTGAGCCGTTATGATGCCATTGAAACCAGTATCCAGGATCTGATTGATCAGTTGCTGGCTATGCCTGTTTTCCAGGAAAGAGCGAACAGTTGCAGAAGATCAGCCAGCCCGGAAGCGACCCAACAATGTTTGCTGCGTTTCCTGAACTCATCTGGAAACTAGCAATCAGGGTGTCTGGTCTAGCACCCATTCCGCCATAATCCTGGCCTGATCCTCACTTACCCGCTGATTCGGCACCATGGGGACATTGCCCCAATTACCGCCGCCTCCACGAATGATTTTTCCGGCCAGGACATCCATCATGACGTCTCTGTTGGCAGCATGTCTTGCTGCAATAGCCTGCCAGGGTGGGCCAAGAGAAGTTTCTGCCATCTGGTGGCAGGCATAGCACATGGTTTCACTGACCAGTGTTTCTCCGTCCTGGGCCTGTACAACTGGAGGCAGGATCGATAGTAATAATAGTAACGGGAAGAGTATTCTTGTTTTCATTATTGTTCTCCCTTATTGAGCTGGTACAGGTGCGCTTGCACTGGCAGGTGAAAATTTCTCCGGATAAGCGCCATCACCGGGATCTACGATAAAGGCCATGCGCGGGCCATTCACGTTTTCAACAATATTGGCGTAGGAAGACACCAGTACACCGGTGGTCGGATCGATATCGATCATGCGCAGAAAAGCCTGCTCCCTGGGCATTGGAATAACACCGTACTCCCTGGTTTCAGGGTCAAAACGGTAAATCACATCGCCATTGGCTGTTGGTACCCAGACGACTTTTCGGACCGGATCCCAGGTAACCGAGTAGGGGGCGCTGGCCGTATCCGGCAGGTCGTGTATGGCAATCATTTCCCTTGTCCTGATATCAAACTCGGCTATCTGGCCTGTGCCATACAGGGCAAGGAACATGACATCGTCATCACTGATGGTAATACGGCGAGGTCCGGCATTCGCACTTGGCAGGACAAAAGGACCAATAAATTCTTTAGTCTCCACATTGAATCCTCCAAACACACCATTGCCAAGCTGGCTGTACCAGACTTCTTTCTGGTCTTTTGTCATGACCAGGCCGTAAACGGCTGCTGTGCCATAAAGGGCGCTGTCTGCTGCACGGCTTTCAGCAACCGGTGTGTTCCAGATTTCGGTTTTGCCATCTGTTGGATCGAAATAACCCACGGCACGGTTACCAATATCAGAAAACCAGATGTTTCCATTTTCGTCAGTCAGTAACTCATGCTCAAATCCAAAGCTCAGGTCATGTATGCCAACACCGCCACCGGTTGAGGTAGTCAGCTCCCAGATATCCCATTCGCCACTATCAGGATTCAACTGCGCTACCGTGTTGTTGAACAGGGGAGTGACCCACAGAGAGCCATCCGGTCCCCGATGTAATGAGTGTGGCCCGATAGTGTAATCAGTGGGGACTTCAAAATTTCTCTGGCGGCCGGTTCTCACATCAATGCCAACGATTCGATTGGCTGCTACATCGGCGGCCAGCAGCATGGCAGGATCACCCAGCATTACCGCTTCGCGTATGGCATTGGGTTCCGGGACTTCGTAATCCCAGATAGTAGTGTCCGGAGTAGCGATGATTGGCGCGCCCCATTCATAACCTGCAATATGGTCCAGACGGTCATCGAAGATATCGGACAGCAGGTTTACGACATCTTCGCTGTTTTCAACGGCGTAAACGGCATCAGTATCAATTTCCACGCCTTCTTCCCGGGCGCCGCGGCTGAATTCCCATGCTGACAGGAAGTTCATGTACTTCACGATGGAATCCCAGCTCTGTTGACGTGCCTGTAAGGGATTGCTGGCATGCAAATCATCAATCAGGGAGGCATAGTGGCGGACTTCGGATGCCGGCACCTGGTGGCAGTCGATGCAGTTCATGATAAAGGCTGCCTGCCGGGAATGGTCGCCGATGCGGCGCAGCCAGGCCGAGGCCGGTGCGGTATCCACCTGGTTGGTGACGGGCTGCATGACAAAAGTGACGCTGGCACTGCGGCGGTCAGCGTCGAGCACGCGATCCAACTGGATATAGCCCAGTGCTCTTGAGGAAATATCGGACGCGTCATTGATACGCTCCGGGTAATCGTCGGGAAAACTGAAGCGGCCATCTGTACCAGTGAAAACCGTGACGGCCGTGGCACCCCGGGCATCACTGCCACGATCGTAGGTCACCTGGATATTACGGAGCGGATTGCCGTTCTGGTCAACGACAATACCGTCGATGGTGGCGGCGCTGGATAGAGTGGTTAAGGTATATAAAAGAAAAACCGCTAGGGTTTTTCCGAGCTGTTTCTTATTAAACATTAATTCCCCTCGCATAAAATCTGCTCGCCCTGCTGCCATTGCCGGACCAGGTCCGGGTCAGCAAACAGTTGATACAGGGACGAGATGAGCTCGACTTTTTCCGGATTATCCCCGGCCTCCTTGATTACCTGCCGGGCTAGCTGTTCCTGGGCCGATTGTTCTGTTTTCACTGATTGTAGCATCGGCACTCCGGGATGTTCATACGTGATTTCAGTGACATCCGGGTACAGGAAGCCGTCCTGGCAGCGGTAGACATCGGTGGAGTGATGGCCGGCACAGGAGACGGGCCTGACTTCATGAACGATACAGTGATCCTCGACCAGCATGGGGCAGGTGATATTGCGTTCCCGTCGTTTCTGGACTGTCAGCTCCTTGATTTCTGCGTACTGTGCTTCAATTCGCTGGCATGCAGCATCCAGTTGCTCTGCCGGCAGTTTCTGCAGGCGCTGGTAGATGCCGACTATTTCATAAACGTAGGCGGTTACACGCAGGTGGCAGCAATAGGCGCAGCCGGCTTTGCATTGAATGGTTTTGTCGGAGGCGATAAGGTCAGTTACGGGTTGGGAGATTAAGGAGGCGAGCATGTCATCTGATGGTACGGCGTGGCGCGCAGAGTGATAGGCTTCCTGGAATTCAGTTAAAACTGTCTTGGCACCATCAGGCATAGCAGGCTGACTTAAACTGAGAGATTAAAGGGAATTTATGGCATAAGTATACAGGGCATTGGCATGATTCCCTCCCCACGAAAGCCGAGAAATCTAGGCGGGTGATGAAGATTAGATAGCAACTTGGGCTTCAGTCAGCCCTTATCCGGTTTTGTTAGTGGCTCGGAAGTACTCAGGCGGAATAAATTCTCTTAATCGAGGTGGCTGCGTATATGAATAGACCATTTTTCGAGATTCGCTATTACCAGCAAATTCCCTCATATCTTTTAGCTATGGTCCGTACACGATCAGAATTAACAACATCAAGAACAGTCTGAGAATCATCGCAAAGCATGGCTGCCTTGTATGCATCAGCACTGTCATGGGCAACAAGAATTTTTTCGCTGCGCTTCACCAAAGATTCGATGTTTTCACAACTGCATTCATGCAGTTTCTTGTTTATTTCAGGATCTTTGTCCAACACGATATCCTTATTCACGCAAGGGTCAAAAAATAATACAGCTTTACCGCTAAACATCAGTTTTTTCAGCAATGCAAGGCTGGGGCTTTCTCTAACATCATCAGTACCCGGCTTGAAGGTTAAGCCAACAATACCCAGGCACTCCCCATCAAAACTATCCAGCAGGGATTCGGTATGTGCCAGATGTGATTCATTGGAATTGTTTATCTGCTCAATGATAGGTATCTCTACATTGTGATGGTTGGCCAGGCTATTCATGCCCCGCACATCTTTTGGCAGGCAGGACCCACCGTAGGCAAATCCTGGTTTAAGATAATGACCTGATATGTTGAGTTTGGTGTCCTGCAGGAATATATCCATGACTTCATGACTGTCAATGCCAACTGCCTTACAGACACGTCCAATTTCATTGCCAAATCCTACTTTCAGAGCATGCCAGGTGTTATCAACATATTTAACGAACTCTGCGCATTCAATTGAAGTTGCGACTTTAGGGCCTTCCAGCGTTGAATAGAGTGATAACGCCAAATTCTCAGCACGATAATCTGATGCACCTATTACAGTTTTTGGTGGGTGACGAAAGTCCTCAACGGCCGTACTTTCCCTGAGAAATTCCGGATTAAAGGCAACACCAAAGTCCTGGCCACAAGTAAGACCAGATGCCCGTTCAAGAATAGGAATTAGTATCTGGCGTGTGGTCATTGGCGGAACCGTGCTACGAAAAATAACCAGGTGATATTCGGTTTTAGTAGCTAAAGCTTCTCCAATTTGCCTTGCGACTGTTTCTAGATAAGTCAAATCACAGCTACCATCAGGCCGGCTTGGGGTGCCAACGCTAACCAGCGATATTTCCGATTGTCGAACTGCTTCTTTAACTTTCTGCATTGCATTGAGAAGCCCGCGCCGTTTAGCCTGTGCAAGAAGCTCTGGAAGATGCTCCTCAAGAATTGGCGGCTCTCCAGCCTTGAGTGCATTAACCTTTGCCAGATTGGGATCCACACCGATGACTTTATGGCCGAGCTCCGAAAAGCAAGCCATGGAAACTGTACCCACGTAGCCCAGCCCAAAAACGCTGATAGTCCGTTTTTCATGCCTCGATTTGCCCAGGGGATACCGTATGGGACTGACCTTTTCCACATTCTCGATAGTGGGCTTGGAGGTTTCAGCCAGGCGTCCTTCCCGCTGAGCAGAATTGAGGGAATTATTGGTGTTCGTGATCACTGTTTGTCCCAAGTTTAGGATTTGGTACACACTCAGCAGAAATCATGCCAATTTTGTAAGCATGCTGAATTTGGCTGAATGCAGCACTAATCGGACTATCCAGCCCAGAAATCTTTTTTAAATTGCAAATAAATCGCTAATTGCTA
>Ga0181563_10000976_pt1 | contig 28046 bp, 19 predicted proteins | sample 011ome_25_FD_133759 | JGI IMG/M metagenome (GOLD analysis project Ga0181563, IMG submission 133759) | Coastal salt marsh microbial communities from the Groves Creek Marsh, Skidaway Island, Georgia - 011512CT metaG (megahit assembly) | ecosystem: Environmental > Aquatic > Marine > Intertidal...
ACCGGCAGACAGCACACATACGGTGTCTGCCTTCAACTCGTCCACATCCGTAATGAATCGACCACCACCACCGCGAATTTTCAGATGATTCACATCAGCATAAAGTGGAGTGCATCCTACCAAACGCCCATCGACCACGCGGTCTCGGTAGGTGAATTGACGCCTGATTTCTCGGATAGGAATAGCTGTTTTGATCGTCGGCACATTTGCCAAAATTTGCTCCAGATCACTTCTCAGCAGACCGTATTTTGAAGCTCCCATTCCTGTAAGCTTATCTTCGGTTGGCTTTTGACTGCGAACAATAATCGTCGTCGAACCGAGTGACTCAATCTGTTTTTGAACCTGATCGCTTGCACCTTGACTGATCGCAGTTAGCACGATCACAGCCCAAACACCAATCATGATGCCGAGCATTGTCAATCCGGTGCGAAGCGGATGAAGAGCAAGACTCTTTGTTCCCAGCTTCCAAGTTCTAAGCCAAAGCATGAGTGACCTTAATCGATAAGCCTATTGCTTCCTAAGAAGTTCTTCGACGGCAGCACGCTGCGAGTCCCTTGCTGCCGCTCGCTTTTCTTCTGAAATAATTTCGTCCGTATGCAGCATGCCATCCTTTAGACGAACAACTCTTTTGGCACGCTCCGCAACGTCATCTTCGTGCGTCACAAGAATGATCGTACGACCTTCCTCATTCAACTCATCAAATAAAGCCAAGATTTCGTCCGTTGTCGCGGAGTCGAGGTTTCCCGTCGACTCATCAGCTAGAACAAAAAGAGGATCATTGACAAGGCTTCTTGCAATTGCAACACGTTGCTGCTGCCCACCAGATAACTGCGATGGACGATGATCTAGACGATCCTTCAGTCCAACTCGTTCGGCAAGACGGATTGCGCGCTCACGCTCGGCACTTCCCAATTTTCCCTGATAATAGAGTGGAACCTGAATGTTTTCGACGACGCTCAACTGCTGAATGAGGTTGTAGGACTGAAAAACGAAACCAATTCGTTGGCTGCGTATATCCGCCAACTGATCATCCGTCATTTGTGCAATATCGTCGTCACCTAAGAACAGACTGCCGCTGGTCGGTTTATCGAGACAACCAAGTAGATTCAGCAGCGTACTTTTACCGCTACCGGATGGACCCATGATCGCTACGTAATCACCTTCGGGAACATCGAATGAGACACCCCTCAAAGCACGAACCGTCTCGCTCTTCAACACATACTCTTTTGTCAAATTGCGAATTGAGGTAGCCATGCGACCACCTCGTTGCAAATTTTGCTTCGCACTCACATTTGCATCAATCATTGGCGACCTCCGCCGCCACCCATACGAGCCTGAATCGACTTGGTTAATTCGTCCTTGGTGACGACCCCGTCTCCATCTGAATCTGCGGCTTTCACGCCGTCACGAAATTGGCTATCGATGGCCTCGATTTCGGAGGCGGATAACTTGCCATCACCATCGGTATCGTTACGCTCCATACTGCGTGCAACAATCGTTCCTAGATCAGGCCTTCCTCCTCCGCCTTGTCCACCACGCGGACCTCCGGGAGGACCGCCACCAAATCCACCTTCTCGTTGACCGGGACCCCCACCGCGTGAATTTTCTTCGCCACCCGAATCCCGACTAGGACCAGAAGATTCTGGACCAGCATCTGTAGAAATATCCCTCATTGAACTGTTGTCTTCTATAACCAGCTCGGGCAAATCCATCAGGTCCAAATGATCCCTGAGATTCAAAATAACAGAATCACCCTCTTCGATACCGCTCCTAACAGCCGCCATTTTATCGTTCGTAGCCTGAACGTCGACGACGACAGTGTCGAATTGGTCTTCACCCCTTTGAACAAGCGTATAAAACTCCTCACCGTGTTCGTACAAAGATTGAATGGGTACCTGAAGCGCATCGGGCAGTTGCTCCACAAAGATCTGCGCCTCGGCCGTCATCCCGGTGCGAATACTTTCTGGAGGATCAATGATCTCAATGATGGTGGCATATTCCTTAACGGACGAGCTCATCCAACTACCAGGCTCCGCATAGCGGTTTACTTTTTTCACTCGACCTACCAGCTTCAGCCCTGGAATTGCGTCAACAGATAACTTGGCCGGCATTCCCTCACGAATAAGGGTTACTCGCGATTCATTAATTTTGCAACTGACCTGCATCAATGTTGGATCCGGCAGTCGGATTAACTCCTGTCTCTCTCGCGCGGTGGCTCCCGCCTCAACAACGAATTCTGCACTACCGCCTCGGCTGCTGTATCGATTTGCATGGACAACGACACCATCAGCGGGCGCGTAAAGAATACACTTTTGAATCTGCAGTGTGATGTCCTCGTATTCCGACTTCTCCTCCAGCAGTTCACTTTCTGCTGCAGATCTTGAGGCGGTTGCGGCTTCGATATCACTATCGTACTGCACAAGCATCTTTTGTTTGGTCAGGTTCTGCAGAACCTGTAGCTTTGCATCAGCCACGCCCAGCTTGTTCTGCGCATTTGCGACGGCGAATCGATCGGCTTCGAGCTGCAGGGATTTTACCAAACCCTTCGAGACGAGCCTCTCACTACTTTCGATCGCAAGCTTGGCTTTCCTGAGATCCTGCTCAGCGATCGCTTTTTCGGCCATGATGGTCTTTTCATCGGTGGTGTACTGACCCTCTAGGTATTCTTTACGAGCGATCTTGGCCTGTTCAAGCTGAGCCTCCGCGGTTGCCAACCTTGCTTCCGCAGTGATTACCGCGATTTTCTGTTCTTTCTCTCGTGCCTCAAGCTCCGAGGAATCTAGCTCAACAAGTTTCTCACCTTTTTTGACTTTCGTCCCCTCATCAACGACCCATAAAATTGCAACGCCGTTCCCGCCGCGCGATTTGACATCGCAGGTGACAACTTGATTACTGCTACTCTCGATTTCACCTTGCTCAAGCACGATGTGATCGAAAGGTGCTCGCGATGCGGTATCGCGAATGAGTTTCGCTGTGTCGACGCGTCCATCATTTGCGTAAAAGACTCGGTATCCAGCTGCGGCGGAAACTCCAACCAAAAGCAAACAGACGAGAACGACCAACCCGGTTCCACCAAACCGAATCTGGTTACTTCTCCACGCTCGAGACTGTCTATTTCTCATCGAATTCCAGTAAAAACGAAGTTGCTGCTGATCGCATTGAATCGCGAATTCTAATCTGTAAAACACTTTTCTGATAAGGAAGTTCCGAAGATTGACCACTTAGAGGGCAGATAACCTATCCTCTTGTCCTCTGAAAACTGGCAGATGAATAAGGTAAATCTTAATCAAGAGCAGAAATAATGGTCCTCAAGAAATTCTTGATCTCTGCTAACCTTGGTCGCTAACTCTGACATGTCTAACGCGAATAGGGGGTTGATTTCGACCCGCACCCCCTCTGCCACGGTAATACCAAGTCTTTCCAGCCAACCCTTGTGCAAATTGCTGCACGCATCTTTCGCCAATTCCGCGGTATCGGTTTCGGATCCAGCTGCGTTCTTTACGGGAGCAAAGGCGAAAGCAGGATCAGCCTCGACCACCAGAGCATTTTTGGCATGAGGCAAGAGGTCAAAAATAAACCTCTCGAATTTGACTGCATTTGGCTCGCTAGGATTAATTCTCTGACCTGATCGATCGACATAGGGAACTTGCTTAAAAGCTCGGTGAAATGGCAGCGAGTCAGCTTGGGTCAAAGAACGGCGAAGAAACGGAAGCTCTATGAGATGAACTGCAATGTTACCCGCCCAAAACCGCAGTTCTCCATCCTCATTGGTTTGCTTTGCAGAGTGCTCAGGTAAATCGCTGTATTCAACTATCCGAACCTTCTCGCCAACTCGCACAACATTTCCCACCTTCTCCAGTGGGTACCTTTTCTTGACGACTTGAGTCGTCATCTCACTTCCCGACAAAAGATGATGACCCAAAAAGACTGGGTCGCATAATTGGGCAAGCGGATTGTCTACCTGAATGTAAGCGAGATGCTTAACTCCGCGACTTTCTGCGTCATCCAAGCATCCGTTTTTTTGTAACGCGGCGAGAGTGCCGCCATGCCCATCGGGACTAAGAGCTAAGGAATTCGGTGCCGCCATCAAGCAAAGCCCCGTCGATATATCCACGGCAGGCATCGTACCCTGCTTGAAAATGACGAGTTCGCTTGGATCTAACCCTAGGTAATTGTTACTCGAGAAATAACTAACGGTTTCCTGATGTGTCGCATCACTAGTCATCAGGTACAAAGGTATTTTTACACCGTATCTCAACCCCGTTGCTTTCAGACGATCCGCAATTATTTGAAACAAAGTGCGATTCGATACGGGTCCGATCGGCAGCATTCCCTTCGGATGCTCAAATCCTAATCTTGTGCCTTGGCCACCTGCGACCACAACGGCAGCAACTGCACCTGCTCGTAAAGCAGTGACGCCTGCATCTTCAGCGTCTGAAATAGACCAGGCGACTCCTTCCCCGTTCGCTCGAACCGCGACTGGCGGTTCAAAATCTTCTTCTCCTTCCTCAACCACTGTAAATCCAGTTGAGACCAAGTTCCTTATCAATGGCCAATCTACAGACATTAACTGGCCAACCAAACGTTGATAATCAACCGGATTCAGCGAATCAAGGAAGCTTAAAAGGTGTGACTGCCCACTTACTCTTAGACTCTGAGCAAGCGACGCGGGTATCGACTTCATGAAACCAATTCGCTCGTTTAATTTTTTATCAGGGGAGTGCGAGATCACCCGACTAATGTCGCCAATGCCAATCGCTCCGATCATAGCGATCTAAACGAATCTGCTGCATAAAACATCGGTACTCATCCAAATCATTCGATTCGAATGCTTCGAACTGTGAACACAAGTCAGCACAAAGCGTGTTTTGGTTGATAGGAACATTCGTGACAAAGTCATAGTGATCTCTTCCTTGCCTGTATTCGGGTTGTCGCGGTGCGAACTTTAGACATCGATGAAGAAAGCCAAGATCGAAGCTGTAAAGTATCGTGCCGTGATACAACAAATGATCGCGATGCACTCGCAAGCTATTGCCAGAGAACTTTCTGCCTTTCCAAGCTAAATCGCATATTCCGCATAAACTGATCTGCGACACCTGATTATGAACAGCCGAAAAAACTCGACTCATGACAAACTGATGGGCATAGTCAATCTTGCGAAGTAACGGGTTGTGCTCGAGACTAAGTACGATGCTGTACATGAGACACCCTGGTCCACCAACGACCGAAGCACCTCCACTACATCGCCTTAAGATTTCAACACCGGATTTATTGCAAAACTCGACATCAATCTCTTGAGCTATCTTTGTTGATCGGCCGGCAATCACCACTCGTTTTGAGAACTCCCAAACACGAATCACTTCGCCTGATCCGGTGTTTTCAGCTGCCATTAACATGGCTTCATCCAATGCAAGATGATCCCGAGCACTCTCAACACGTGAATCCAGCCACTTCATCTTTTAGCTTCCGATCTTCAGCTGAATTATTTTCGCAGTGAGTCCAGTAGTGGTAATTTGGCAACTTCACGTACTGCCACTACTGCAACGGCCAATCCAATGAATACCATAAGAATCGAAATGGCAATTGGTTCTAAAATCGGTGGATTAATACCTTCAAAAATGGCGTGAGGCAGCACTGCGAGAATCGAAGATAACAACCCTAATCCGACACCAATGAAGAGCAGCAACATTGTCTCGTTTACAACCAAAACTCCAAGTCTTCCGATAGAGAATCCAATTGATCTGAGAATGGCAATTTCGCTCTGTCGCTCCAGCACGCTACGCACTTGTGCAATCCCTAAACCGAACGTGCCGAGCAACAGGCCTATTGCACCAAGACTTTGAAATGTCCTCAGGTAAGTGTTCTGTACCGCCAACAACCTCGCCAAAACAGTCGTAGCCTCCGTCAAATCCATTCCGAGATCGCTAAAACGCTTTTCCATAATCCCTTCAACCACATCCGCATTAGATTTATCGCAAGCAATCAGGAAGAACTGATATCCATTGATTTCGGGAAACAAGCGTGTAAAGTTGTTTTCACCCATCAAAAGCTTCCCTTGCAATACGGAGTTGGACAGCAGCCCGACCACTTTAAATGCATGAGCTTTACCAGGAACAAGTTCAAACTCTACAACCTCACCGATGCCTTTCATCAGATGCAAGCTCCACATCGCAGTATTCTGATCAAGCACAATCGGGATTGGATCATCCTTCGTTCCTTTGGCATCGACTGCGAGTGCATCCCAATTCAATTTTTCCATGTTGCCTTTTCGCCCCATGGCCCATCGAAATCCAGACAAATCAGCATCAATCAAAAACTGCGAAAAGGACTTAGGAACACCCAAGACGGTTGGACGGGTCGACTGATATAAGTTATTGCAACTGGCATCTTGCCCGAGCTTTATCCTAAACATCTCAATGGCAGAGTGATCAAGCGTCTCCGCGTCAGAGCCCATGAACTGCCGTCTTACCAATAGATCGTTCAAGTCTTCATAAATTGGTTGCGAAGCTTCCGCGATAAAGCGAAACCCACCCGTTCCTTCATCTGTCGGACGCAATTGGAATGCTGAGATTGAGAAAATAAGGAATGCGGCAAAAGCAATAAGCCCAACAGTCATTGTGCTACGAGCTGGGTAACGTGAAATATTTCGCAAGGCCAAGGCCCGGGTGGACTTCAAATCGACCTTCGCACGCCGACGTACGGCAGTCGCGTTTCTTGCCAAAGTTGAATGGCAACTGATTAAGGAAGAAATCAAAAGGCACATACCGCTGCTAACGAAAGCTCCCGCTGCTACCTGTCCTCCGGAAAAAGCACCTAGTGATCCAAGGACCAAGGACATGCCAAGCAACAAAATCGCGATCAACCTTGCAATCGCATTCTCACCAACCCGACGACCAACCACATCATCAAGGCTACGCCGACTCAGCAAGTACTGAGGTCGAGCTTTTGAAAGCCATTTTGCCGAAATCCAAAGTGTGCCAATAGCCATAAGAAATCCAGCAGCTGATCCAATCATGAGGCTGCGATACGTCCAATAAAAATCTAAAAATGGAACCGTGACCGCATCAACCCACCACGTTCGCAAGGCATGTAGTACCGCTATGGAATAGCAGACCCCTAAAAGCAAGCCGGCAGCAACGCCAAATACTGCTACAAACACCCCTTCCAGAAATACATAACGAAGAAGTATCTGCGGCGACCATCCAGTGATCAAAAGTAAGCCGTACTGCTGCATTCTCTGGATCAAGCCGAGTCGAAAAAGCATTGCAATCAGTAGGATTGCAGCAGCAATAACAAAAAAGCTCAAAGACAAAAACAAACCATCAAAAGGAGTCGTGCCACTCGCTGCGGTTAACTGTTCTGCCTTAACCGGAATAACATCCCACCCGATATCATTCAGCACAGGCTCTAGAGCGACTGTGATTTGGTCTGCAAGATCACCGGGGCTCGTCTCTTCAACCATTGGAAATCGCAAACTGGTAATCACCCCAAAACGACTTCCAAAATATTTTCGGCCAACTGATAGTGGAACAAATACTTTGGGAGTTAAGCGATGATTGTTCCAATATTCGTCATCCGCCTTAGATATTTTTCGAGTTAGCTTAAAAGGCAGATCCCAGTCAGCAATAGAATCTTGATCGGTAACCCCAGGTACTGTGGGAGTCAAAGCGGGATCGTTGTACCGAGTACGTGGACTTCTAAAAACAGCAGTGCGACGTCGACTGTACGGGTCGTCCGGTTCTGTCAATGGAACCACGGAAGTGACAACAGCGGTGAATGAGCGCTCTACCTCTTTGCCATTCTCTATCTCGGGCTCAAAGTAAGCGATTTTAACGATGTCTCCGACCGACGCCTCCAACTGCTGCGAAGCCCATTCATTTAATACGACTGGAATCGATCCGTTGATCTCTTGCTCCGGATCGAGTTGGTAGTCCAGTGGTAAATCTGGACTTGAATCAACTGCAGTAATTGTACTGTAAGGAATTGAATTCAATACCGTCCCATCGTCTTTTAATGTTTCAATTGCATTAGCAAGATAAGTCGACTGCGGAACCGCATCACTTCCAACTGCAGTATCAAGGATTCGATTCGCGACTGAATCTGGAATTAGCAAAGAGTCTGAAGTCAATGATATGTATTGGAAAACCGTTATCTCTTCACCCTCTGCATTTACCCATCCACCGCGTATTGGAGATGTTTTCATACCGAGGGTAGAAAGATCGATATTCAGCGCGTTCAAGGACACGATCTGATCAAAGAGAATCATGTTCGCTTGACCTTCACGATCTAAACTCTGCGCGATCGTATCCCGAGAGAGATAAATATTGAGCGGAGTCGATTGACTGGCGGATAAGCTAAAGCGTCCTAGACCTCGATCCGGAATGATCTGAACGACAGTTAGTCTCGGAAGCCCTTCCGTTGTCGAATCTCGGCGTCCAAGTGGACTATCGGCCGGAACCGCTTGTTCTACCGGCAGCCTTACGTTGACGAGATCACCCACTGAAACACCCAATTCAGCAGCAGCCGAGTGATTGAGAACCACTTCGTTTTCGCCGGGCGATACCACAATCTCGTCGAGTGAAGTATCTAGATTCCAAAACGAGAAGTCGCAGCCGATAATTTGCACATTACCTGAGCGACGAGTTAGCTCAGATGATTTACGAAATTCAATCACACCCTTGTTAAAGAAAATCACAGAAGCGTGCTGCACATCTGCTGGAATCAGATCGTCGGTGTTGAAAAAACTGCCAGGAAAGAGAATTGACTCGATTTTCCCTAAACGCTGGAGGGTCAACTCACGCAAACTTCCTCGCATGGAATCACCAACAAGTAATGCACCGACGATAACAGCGGTTGCGATAGCGACACCTAACGCCACTGACAACCCTACTCTCCAAGAGTAAAGGAACGATGCAATAGCCATCCGAAACAAAGACAGGTTCACAGCGGATCCCTTCTTGCGATCGACCATCATGAATCCACTTATTACCCTGTTTAATCGAATAGATCCCAACACTTCACCAAAACCACTCACTCAGCCACACCGCTTCTGCCTCTAACGTAGCATTACTAGACTGAAGTTGGTACTTAGTGAAAAAAAGTTTTGAACCACCCATACCAACCGATTCGATCTACATTTTGTTTACTCGAAAGCGATTCCAAACGAACGCTCAACATCAGAAGGAAGGCAAGTTTTTATCATTTGGCATCACCACATTCATTTTGATCTTGCCCCAAAACAATTATCGACATAGTCGATTCAACGAAAACCGCCGAGCCAGATATAGCTCTCGACCCACACCGATTTCCGCTCGTGGGTCACTTCAGCTAATGCACTCGTTCTCGATAATCCAGCAATGAATAAAGACGAACGCATTATTCTAATTATTACCTCTACTGCCTCAGAGAGATCTGCGGAGGAGTTGTCGGATCAATTGCTGCAAAAACGATTAGCGGCTTGTATTCAGATTGAATCGAGGATAGGAAGCCGCTACGTCTGGAAAGGCGAGATCATCAAAACAGATGAATGTCGAATGCTTATCAAGACCAGTGAGTCTCAATGGATCGCTATCAAAAAGTTACTGGAAAGGAGCCATCCTTATGATACTCCCGGAATCATCAAGGTTCCGATCACGGAACCTTCAGCGGCCTACCAAGAGTGGATTCTATCGGCAACCGAAAACCCGGAATAAATTTGGCTCGAGGCCGATGCAAGGTTTTGATCCCCCACATTGATTAGCTATTCCAGACCATCAATCCCAGGTGGAGATATCAACCCTCCTCCTAGGCGTCCGAGTCGAGGTGATGGCCAAAACCGAGGCTCGATTGAAAAACCAACCCCCACGTTGTCACGCCCTTCGTCGACATTAACTCCAACACGAAGCAACATTGATTCGCCAATACGAGTCAAGGCGAGGGTCTGACCTATGTTTCCTGTTTCGTCAAAATCATAAGCGGTACCAGCCGAAGCTATCCACTTTTCGTTAAGCCGATAATCAAAATTGGCTCTCGCTACGGTGCTGCTGATAGGACCGCGAATAGAAAGTAAACCAACGTAAAATTCGCCCAAGCTAGGCCGACTCGTTTGGAGCCCCGCGCTGATAGATTGTAGACCGCTGGAGAAAAAATCGAAATAACCATCACTCAAAAATGCCACGCGATCTCCGACATGATAGGCCAAGTTATAAGTAGTTGGTCCAATCGTCTCGGAAAAGTTATGTTGATCAGATCGGTTGAATAATGAAGTATCGATATCAAACTGCAAAAGATCGACAATCCGTTCTTTACCTTGCAGCCCTCGCTTTGTCTGCCATCTCTGATGCAAACCCAAACGAAATTGCTGCAAGTCTGCAGCAATAACATCACTCGGACTCGCAACTAACCACTGGAACCCTTGTCTTAATGCGAAGTACCGAGGATCGAATTGCGGATCTAAGACACCGCCAAAATCACTTGTGATATAACGGCTTCGAAATTGCTCTTGCGCGTTATCATCCAATGAGTCATACAACGGTAATTGATCCAGATTAACGTCACTCGCCGCGTAATGATAACCAGCAACCCACTCCACCTTGTGGGCTAACCCTCTCACATTGAGCAACGCACTTTGTATCGCAGGGTCCGTTTTCCATGCCGAAAGACTGGCGGTGACCCCTGCTTGACCCAACAACCGAGTAATGGGCTCGCCGGCTACGTCTTGGCCGTAGTGCGCTGCCTCACCAGAAAGATTAGGAACCAATCGCACGGGCCCAACCTGAAAAGGAAGAGAGACCTCTTGACGAGTGGTGGCGACCAACCCTTTGGCTGATACTTGGCCGGGAACAGGTGAATAAAGTCCAGCTTCAGCAGGATCAACCGGAGCATCCGCCTGATTCAATCTCTGATATCCAACTTTGGTATGACCTGACACGGTCAATCGCTCTCCTAAAAGCGATCCACCGAGTAAATAGTGATCTAACTGAGGCAGCTTTTCGGTTGTTGTATAGAAATCATTCAGCCGAGCACTGACAGAAAAATCGAGAAGATGACTGTGGTGGTATCTCCTAAGGTGAATTTCAGAACGGTGATCCGGGTCTTGATCCCATTCATTCTCTAGAAACTGCTCAAGAAAATTCCTATCGCTTACCCAGCCAATTTCGGCTGTCAGTTCACTACTAGTTCCTAGGGTTTGACGATGTCTTAATAGGGTCCTACCACGATTTCTTGTCTCTGGTGTTAAATCTCGGCGAAGGCTTCCAAGCGTATCGGTTCCAGAATCTCGAATGAACCAAGCATCCAATAAACCGGTAGCGAGATTGTCAGCGCCAAACAAACTTGAATCGTGATAATCCAAGTTGGTGCCGACAGCAAAGCCGCGATCAGTGAAATAATCAAGAGATAGATCCCAATCTATTCCGCTCGCAGCACTTTGGATACCCAAGAGCTGTATTAGATCTAAGTCAAGCAGGTATTGGGTTCCAAATACGCCGTCGCTACTAATTCCTACGCTCGAGACATAAGAGGTCGGGCGATCTAAACTACTCGAGAATTTCGGCCAATAAAGAACTGGCACACCGCTCAAGTAAACAAAGTTATTTCGACTATCTACGAATGACTCGTGCCGAATAATTGACCCACCGCTTGGATCCGTTTCGACCTGCTCTTGCTCCCGCAATGTTAACTGCTGACTCTGGAGCCAATACCTTGGAACTCCCAACCGGCTACTGGTGATCGCAGCATCGAATGCAATGAAATTACCCTTCGCGACTTGCTGCATCACATCCGCTTTCAAGCGGATAATACCCATGGAATTTGGAATCGGTGTGATAGCCTCCGCGTCAAGGACTAATCCTCGCTCCATCCCAACGTTGTAGTACATTGAGTCGGCATAGATGATGCGATCACCCTGCTTGAATACGATGTCGCCCTCGAGATACAACTCGCCTTGAGCGTCTGATAACTGCTCTGCCCCGCTGAATAAATTTGCAACCAACGGCAACCAACCAACGACTCGATCAGCAGAAATTGATACTGTTCCGAGTTGCATCTGGTCGCCGGATGGCAACTGAGCCGTCACATCACGAATAAGAACGGTCATCCCGCCGCGTGCAACAATTATCGTCTCCCCCAATTCAGGTCGATTTATCGTCTCAACCTGCGGCAGAGACGAAGAACCTCGAGGAACAATCTCTACCGATCGCGTTCCACCGCCCACCATAAATTGCAGTCCGGTCTCATTATTCTTTGAACCGGGAATCGTGTTAGAGCTCGAAGTTTTGATACCAATATTTTCTTGGAACTGCGTGGTCTTAACGGTCGGACCGGCTAACCAAACATTGCCATCACCGTCTTCTAGCAGGCCAGATAATCGATCGGCCACTAATGGCTTACTCACATAATGTGAAGCAGAAATGACGGGATCGTTTTCAATAATGCAGGCAATCGTCTTTGGCGGCACGATGCCATTGCTCCAATCACTTTCTGACTGAACGATCGCCAATTTACATCGAATTTCTCCACTGGATCCATCAGCGATCAAAAGGGCTAGATCCGCGTCCCAACGTTTTCCATCGAGACTAATGACGCAATCGCCCTGCAAAAAAGTAGCCTCAGAAGTACCTTGCTGCCAGCGAGAAACTGAATTGGCTCTAACTTCTAGATATGTACCAAGAGTGATATCGCCCTGGGCAGACCGACTATCCACAACGCTAAAGGTCACGATCAAAATACAGGAAAAAAGCGCATAACCCAAAAGCTCGCAACAACCTCGGAAAAGGTTGCGAGTTTTGCCATATTGATTCACGGTGGCGTCCATGCCGACCAATGCTTCATCCATCAATCATGAGTGTGTTGCTGCCCTATAAATCCGCGACTCTGTGCGGAGTGTACGAAGAGGTTTTGTTCACTCACAAGCGAGAAAGGACACTAGCTGTTTACTTTTTGGCGGGAATCAGCGGTTTTCCGTCAATTGATCAAACCAAAGACAGTGTGAAACACCACAAAACGCGTGAAACTCACGCTACACTACGACGACTATCCAATCGACCGAACGCGAGACCCCTCGCGACTTTGAAATATCCAGCGAATGAATACCTCATCTCCACCGTTCCAGAGAACCTTGTCACCCCAAAAAGACGAGGCAATAGTTTCACGCATGACTGCGACAAAAAAACGGCATCTCAACTATCGTCCTTTAATAGCGTTTTTGTTTTCAATCGTTTATCCCTTGATTGAACCTGCTTGCTTGGCAAACGCACAAAATCCGAAAGCAGAACTCTCTCCTCCCACTGCCTTCGCTGAACTATTAAATGAAATTTGGGATTTCGAGCTTATCGAGTCACCTTTACTTGCAACTAACATCGGCGATCCTCGAGGTCAAAACCGCTTGCCTGATGACAGCCTGGCAAAGATTCAAAAGCGAACGGAGACTCGGAGAGCTTTTTTTCGTCGTTTAATTGACATCAATCCGGCTGATCTTTCAGGTGCATCGCAGATCGATCATGAACTGACCCGACTGCGATTGAAATCGCAAATCGAAAATTTCGAATTTCAACTTCATTTCATGCCTATCAATAATCGCGAAGGCTTCCACATCAGCTTTCCAGAATTACCGAGGATAATGAATCCTACTACAGTCGAAGACTTTGAAAATTATATTTCTCGCTTGCGTGATTTCTCTCGTTACACGGATCAACAGATAGAGCTAATGAGATCCGGTATTCAACTCAACTTGACGCAACCTGCGATCATCATGCGTGATTCTGCGAGTCAGGCTGAAGCCCAAGTTGTTACTGAACCAACTCAATCGTTGTTTTACACCCTAGCGCAAGAGTCATCAAAAAACGCATTGGGCAAGCACGAGTGGAAAGTGATTTCAAATTCACTAAAAGATGCCATTCGTACAAGTGTTGTGCCATCTTACGAAAAGTTTTCAAGATTCCTTCGAACCGAATATTTACCTGCATGTCGCGGAACTATCAGCGCATCGGCATTACCTCGGGGAAGAGATTTCTATCGAAATCAAATTGAGCACTTCACGACAATGAGGATGACTCCCGAACAACTCCATCAAACTGGTATTAAGGAAAACGCCCGGATTCGTGAGGAAATGAACATGGTCCGAGAAAAAGTAGGATTTAAGAAAGACCTTCCTGCTTTTCTCGAGCATCTGCGAACCGAATCAAAGTTTTATGCAAAGACTCCAAACGAACTTTTAAAAGAAGCAGCATTGATCCTTAAGAAAGCCGATGGACGACTTCCAGAGCTATTCGGACATCTACCAAGCATCCCTTACGGACTCAGAGAAGTACCCGAATACATTGCGCCACAAACAACGTCCGCATACTACTGGCCTCCCGCCACCGATGGCTCGAGAGGAGGATTTTTTTATCTAAACACGTACAATCTTTCGGCACGACCGCTGTATCAATTAGAAGCACTCTCGCTTCATGAAGCTGTACCAGGCCACCACCTTCAACTTGCCATTCAAGCCGAGTTGACGGAGTTACATCCAATGAGCCGTGAAAGCAATTTGAACGCTTTTATTGAGGGCTGGGCTCTATACAGTGAACGACTCGGAAAAGAGATGGGATTTTACAGTGATCCTTATCAAGAATTTGGCCGGCTTAGCATGGAAGCTTGGCGTGCTAGTCGCCTTGTGGTGGATACCGGCATTCATTGGTTTAGCTGGACTCGAGAACAAGCGATCAACTATATGGAGGATAATACCGCCTTAAGCAAACACAATATAATCGCTGAAGTTGATCGCTATATTGGTTGGCCCGGTCAAGCACTTAGTTACAAGACAGGCGAACTGGCTATTCGTCGTATTCGAATGCATGCCGAGCAAAAACTTGGAGAGGATTTTGACATCCGTGAATTCCATGATCGCGTTCTCGAAGCGGGAGCAATACCAATCCCTTTGCTAGAATCCCGAATCGATCAGTGGATAAAATCAAAAGTCGAATCCATAGGCGAATAAACAGTCGGATTAGGTGAAGTAATGAGGCTTACTTATCTGATACCAGCCAAAGCCTAATGATTGGCCTGACCTTTGATTGTCTTCTGAGCGACGTCCCAAGCTTTTTCTAAGTGAATACGGTAATCCTTCGGGCTTAGCAAGGATGATTCCCCATCTATTCTGATTGCCAGCATCCATCCGTCACCATAGGGATCAGCATTGATCAAAGACGGATCTTCGAGAACCATCGAGTTCAATTCCAGCAATTCGCCGTGACACGGGGAGAACAAATCACTCTCCGCTTTTTTGCTCTCTATCGATCCGATGTGTTGACGACTGACCAGTCTTGCTGGTGGTTCGAGCAACCACTCCAAAAAGTAAACATCTTGCAGCAGTCGGACAGCGTAAGAGGTCAGACCGAATACCCAGGTTGCATCGTGACGCTCCTTGGCCCACATGTGATTAGAAACATAAGATCTGTCAGACGGAAATTTGGCTTCATATTCTCCCATCATAAAGCCGAACCAATCGGCCAATTCTGGTGAGCTTGGATTAGATTCAGATGATTGCATTAAGTGTACCGAACACCTCGAAATTCTGGCTCAAAGAACCCACTTAGTAAGCCATCGACACGAAGAAGCCCTTGGGTGGTTAATTGAATGAAGTCCCCATCAACTTTCAAATCCCCTGCGTCAGCTAATGAACTCCACTGATCCTTAAATTCCTCGCAAATCTCAAGATCAAACTTGTCACGGAAATAGCTCGCGTCGAGATAACCACGCTTCAGGAGCAAAATCAGCTCACGAATCAAACGCTGATGCTTTGTCGGAACGAATCCTCGACCAAGAGGAAGGCGACATTCGTCTTCGATTGATTGATAATAGCGATCTAAATCTGCAAAATTCTGATAATGAACTCCGTTAGCGTGTCCAAAACTTGCAACACCAGTTGCCAATAAATCGGCTCCCATCCAAAGATTATCACGATAGCTAAAGTTGACCTTGTTTGGATCTTTAACGACTGTGTACGCACTGCTAACACTGTAACCAGCTGACTTGAACTCGTTAAAAGCGTACTCCACCCAAGCTCGCTTGGTTGCCCAATCAGCAACTGGATTTTCAATCTGATTTCCTAAGATGTCTTTGCTGAAGACCGTGTTAAACGGAAGCTCCATCTGATAAATCGTGACACTCTCAGGCGATAGATCGAGCGTTTTTCTTATATTCTCTTTCCAATTCCCCCATGTTTCTCCGACCATGCCGGAAATCAAATCAATATTAACATTCGGGAAACGGGCATCTTCAATCCACTCCCAAGCACGATGAACTTCTTTTGATAGATGAGCTCTACCATTAAGCTCAAGTAATTCGTCAGAAAAATTTTCAACTCCGAGACTCAATCGAGTCACTCCCATCTCGTCCCGCAGGGTTTTCACTTTGGTTTCGCTGAGAGTTCCTGGTTCACACTCGAAGGTAACCTCTTCGGCTCCATCCCAACTGATATGTTGTCGAAGCTGATCCCCCAACTTTTTCAATTGCTTTGGAGACAGAAAACTTGGTGTTCCACCACCAAAATAGACAAATTGAAACGGCCGATCCCCCATAACTGGCAATTGACTGACCAAGGAAATCTCGTTGCATAGGGCGTCGACATAACGCTGGACCTCTGCAGCATTCACATCAGTAAAAACCTTGAAGTAGCAAAACTTGCATCGTTTGCGGCAGAATGGAATATGAAGATAAAGCCCCAGTGGTGTCCTTTCTTTTGATACCGAACCGAGTGACGCCTCCACTTGGGGCAAATGATCGCTCGTCCACTGACTGTACGGGGGATAGTTAGAAATAAAATAACTTCCCACGTCCGTTTTTTGGTTCTTAGTTTCTGCGGATGTCATTTCAACGAGTTTTTTGTAGTAAGCGATAGTTAGAAATAATATTCTCGATCGAATCCGATTTTGGCACGTTTCAAGAAAGACGGATAGCAAAATCAGTGAGTGCAGCGTGATTAACTGCTTGCGATTGGGAACTGCACTTTGGAACCATTATTCACAAATTAATTCACAACTTGGGTTTTTATTCAACCGACGTTGACCCTGATGAACTCTTGGAGGGACCAAAACAACGCATCACTCCGTCATCATCTCCGATAAATAAGCGTTCCCCAACAATGGATGGTGCTGCGAGAAACGAACCTCGAATTTCGTAGATCCACTTTTCCTCTCCTCCATTAAGCGACAGCCTGATCAAGCGTCCATCGGTGGAAGCGATCCAAACATCTTCGTCCGCAATCACTGGCGAAGCATCCGCGCGACGCTTCAAGGTGTATCGCCACTTCAATTCACCATTATCGATGGCAAGAGCATCAACCTGTTTAGTTTGACTGCTGACAACAACCAGTTTGTCCGCAATTGCGGCACTGCTCCGATACTCCATCGGTCGGTCTATATCTTGATAGAGCCATACTTGTTCTTGCTTTTCCCAGTCGAAAGCGATAACTGCCCCATCCATGATCGGGATAACGACCTTGGACTTGGAAATTGCGGGGGTACTCCCCGTTGGACCTCCCAGAGGTAACGGCTTCCCGATAGTCATACCTGTTCGAAGATCAACTTGATGTAATTGCCCGTCACAGCCACCAAGAAAGGTTCGATTTCCTGCAATGGATGGACTGCACCGCACTTGATCCTGAGTTTGATACTTCCAACGCTGTTTTCCATTTGCCAAATCGTAGCAGTACAGACTGCCATCTTGGCTTGCGATCACGACCGAGTCTTCAAAAAAACCCGCTGATCCATTGATTTCGCCTTCCGTCTCAGCACGCCAAAGTTCCTTACCGCTCTCAACATCCAAAGCATAAACAGTACCCTCCACGTCCCCAATAATCAGTTTCTGATCATTCAGAGAGGGAGATGACAGAAATCCTGTCTCGTAATCTCGTTTCCACCTGAGTTTTCCAGAATCTTGATCAAGAGCATAGATCTTGCCAAACACATCAGCAGTAAAAACTTGCCCAAACCCTACTACCGGAGTGGTCTCTATTGCCTCATCGAGTTTCGTCTCCCACAGGATTGATAGATCCTCCGGCATCCTAACTGACGTAAATCCCGAAGACTGGGAATTACCGCGTGGTAGATACCACTGTTCCAAATCTTGAGCCGAAGCAATGATTTGGATCGAAGACAAACCTAGGAATAAAAGCAAAGCAAACCGACAATAGCTGCCGACACCCTGTCTGTAGTATCCGCCGTGAACCTGATGGCACCACTGGATAGCGTTGATTTGCAACCTGACTAATTTCATTTTTCAAAAATCCGAATTAGATTACGAAACCACGCTGAAAGCGAGAAAATAACCCCGCTCGGAAGCTCGATCGATTTATTATAGGCACTCAGAGCTAGACCCGAAATTCACGGACCATTTTTTTGTTTTCCTTTCATCACAAAACGCGTCACCCAACCCTGATACCAACCTCCCGCTCATGATTTGTGTCACTCTTGGCCGCTCCCGCCATAAGCGAATGATTGCCGAACACCAGTACCTTGTTGAACAGGGCGCTGACCTTGTTGAGTTGCGACTAGACTTCATCGGGCGAGCCGTAAGCTTATCAAGATTACTCAATGATCGCCCCGGACCTGTCGTAATCACGGCAAGGCGACGAGGAGATGGCGGCCGCTGGCTAAAAAGCGAAGAAGAAAGAGTCATGCTCCTGCGAAGCGCGATTGCGGCAGGAGTCGAATATGTTGACATCGAAGCTGATATTGCATCTCAGATTCCAAGATACGGAAAGACAAAAAGAATCATCAGCTATCACGATATGGACGAGACCCCAGATAACCTAGAAGAACTTCATGCTGCCATGTCCGAAGAAGATGCGGACATCGTAAAAATTGCGACAATGGCGAATTCGTTCTCGGATAATCTTCGAATGATTGAATTGGTGAAAGCTGCGAAAATACCAACCATCGGTATTTGCATGGGAGAGACTGGTATCCTGACCAGAATCTTGGCAAATCGTCTCGGCTCACCTTTTACCTATGCTACATTCTCAAGCGGACGCCAAATGGCTCCGGGTCAGCTTGATTGGAAACAGATGAAAGATCTGTATCGCTACGACACCATTGACGAAAAAACGGAGTTTTTTGGGGTTGTCGCTGACCCGGTAGCACATAGCTATAGCCCGTTGATTCACAACCGAGCTTTTCAGGATCAAAAAATCAACGCGAGGTACTTTCCGCTTAGGGTTAGTAAAAGTGATTTGCCAGATTTTTTACAGCAAACCAACAAATTAGGAATCTCTGGTCTTAGCGTCACGATACCGCATAAAGAAGAGGCTCTGGCACATTGCACCCAAGCAGAGTCGAGCGCTAACGGGATAGGTGCTGTCAACACCCTAGTTTTCAACGGCGATGAAAAGCTCGGATACAATACTGACTATCGAGCAGCAATGGACTGCATCGACGAGCTTTTCAGCATCGACCGAGAGTCCGGTCGATCTATGCGAGGTATGTCCGCCCTTGTGCTCGGAGCTGGTGGTGTATCAAGAGCAATTGCGTGGGGGTTAAAACAGCGTAATGCCGAGGTGATGATTAGCTCGCGCACCTTTGAACGAACCCAAATTTTAGCAGCAGAAATTGGTTGCAAGGCAATCGAATGGGAATTTAGGCACGACCCTCGAATCAATCTGCTAGTCAATGGCACACCGGTTGGAATGCACCCAGACGTGGATAGCTCACCCTACAGTGCGTCCGCAATGAATCAATACCTAGCGGTCTTCGATACGGTTTATAACCCTGAGAATACGTTGTTAATCAAACAAGCAAAACGTGCTCAATGTCGCATTATCACAGGGATTGATATGTTTGTTAGACAAGCAACTTACCAATACAAATTATTTACGGGGAAAGAGGCTCCTTACGATTTAATGAAGAGAACCATCAAGGAAGCCACTAACCCTGTTCAACTAAATTAGTGAATCAAAATCTTTTACTGGAAGACCTACGCCATTGAAAGAATCAAACCGACCCACTTCGGAATCATCTGCCGACCACACTGGAAGCATAATGATTCGTCAGGCACTGCCGAGTGATGCAGATGCTATTCACGTTCTCATGCGTCCTTATGTCATGCAAAGATTACTACTATCGCGGACAGAGGCAGAAATTATCGAGCTCACTCGACATGGATTTGTTGCCATTTCCAAATCGGAAAATGACCAAGAGCGGGTAGTCGGTTTTTCCGCGATTGAGATCTATAGCACTAAACTTGCCGAGTTGCAGTGCCTGGCAGTACATACTCGATTCCAAGGCAGCGGAGTTGGAAAGGCTTTAGTTCAGCACTGCGTGCAAAGAGCAAAAGACTTGAACGTGATGGAAATATTAGCGATCAGTTCATCAGAGGCTTTTTTGAAAAATTGCGGATTTGATTACGCACTTCCTGACCAGAAAAAAGCCCTTTTCTGCCAACTGCGTCCTCGGATTCATATCTAACAGTTGAAAAGCCCCAGTGTCTCTGTGACGATCAACATCTCTAGCAACTTACTCATCACAATCTAGTTCATCCTGACCCTCGGCATCCAACGATTGCTGGAGTGCAGATTCATCGTCAGTTTCAACATTCTGTGGTTTCTTCAAAGGCAAGCTAGGCTCCCTAAAATCGCGGAGCCAAAGCGGGATTAAAAGAGTCATCCCCATCCAACTCAAAATAACCCACGGCACCCCAGACTCAGAGGGCCATAACCACGTTCCGTCTTCGACACCACCAATTCCCATGGGCGCATGCAACGACCGCCAAAAGATTAATTGCAGAGCAAATGCTGCGGGAACAGAAACGGAAAAGCAACCTAGAGCATCTTTTTTCCAATCTAACTTCGGTTGTAGTAGTGCTGCAAACACTGACGAAAGAATGACGATTGCTGCAAGGGAATGCCACCCAACTACCAAACTTGGCAGCGTGAGAATCACGATCAAGTCAAACAACCTTGCCGTCGGTTTACCCAAGGGATCCAGTTTTAAATCAGCAGTTGGGCAGAATGCAGGAACGAGCATTCGCCCCATCACCGTAGCAGCAACCATGGACGTTAAGATTCGCATCACGCCATCGAGATACCTACCATCAGGTGACCATCCTACTTCCATCTCCGCTTGCCACGGAACGACCATCAATGAAGGATCGATCAACAAGGGGACAGCGGTAAAAGCAAGTGCTAATCCAACCAAAGGCCGAGGCAACGCGTTACCGTCTAAACGAATTAAGCCGCACGCCCAAGAAAACGAAACCGCAACCAGGTGATACGTGGTGACCGAAAAAGAACGCCAGTCAAGGACTGGCGCTGCAAATGGCCCCAGGAAACCGTGTGTATTTTGTCTTGGAAGACTGAGTTGATAGACCTGACCATAACAGATAGCTGCCAAAGATAATCCAACAACTAACTCAACCGTTGGATAGCGTAAAGAGATTGGTAATCGACAGCACCAACAACGTCCTTCGAGATATAGCCAACCCAATACAGGAATATTGTCCCGCGCCCTCAGTTTTGCCATGCATCTGGGGCAATGTGAGCGACCGTTGATGCTTTGGCCTCGTGGCATTCGCCATGCAACGACATTCAGAAAACTACCTATGGATGATCCAATCCATAGGCACCAACTAAATATGACAACATCGATGACGCGCGACCCATAAAGGTCGCGAGGCTTTAAAAAGGCGTCACCGCGCGCCTGCCACAACGGAAACGCAAGAACATACAAAGCAATTGCAGAGACCACTAAGAAAGCGGTGACCCAGAATGCCTTTCGTTTAATTCTTTTTCGCCGTGACAAATTGCTATCTTCATGGTTTGAACAAGTGCCAAATTCGTTGTGCAATCCTTCAAATCAGCTTGATCAATCAAAGAATCGAAGCTTATCAAGCTGCGTAACTCAAACAATGCAATTCACAGATCCGCTGGGGAATCTAAGCGTAGCGGATCAAGCTGACCCAATCCACGACAAGCATTTAATATCGCATAACGGCTATCGTCAATGACGATTAATGGGTTTCCCTTTTCCCATCTACCTGGAGCGATCCAGCCCGTTCGACTGACCCCAAAATCGCATTACACGCGGAAAGATACAGAAATCAACGTCTTTTTACTCTGATCAATTCCAGACTCGATCACATTGCAATCGACATAAGTCGCATTACCCGAACAAATCTCCACAAAAAAGATAGCGGATCAGTCGGCGGTGCAATAAAGTCCCGCAATTTGGCAGGACATGTGTGCGTCCTCCAGCGTGGCATGGTATGTTATCGCGTCGATTAAAAACATCGACAACCATCGTTTCTCAAAGCCGATTCGGTTCATTCTCTTCCACCTGTTCCATTAAGACTCGATGCCAGAACCAAATCACATCCTGGTTGTGGACGATAGTCCGACTCAAGTACGCCAGATCCAGATGGTATTGGAGGGTGATGGCTTAATGGTTCGAACTGCCTGCGATGGACACGAAGCGATGGAATGCATTCAGGCCGACCAACCGTTGCTTGTGGTCACGGACCTTCAAATGCCCAAGATGAATGGTCTTGAGCTCGTCGCAGCTGTCAAGAGCTTTGCTGCTTCTTTGCCGGTGATTTTGACCACGAGTCAAGGAAGCGAGTCGATCGCTGCTCAAGCTTTACAAGAAGGTGCATCGAGTTATGTGCCTAAGAGAGATTTATCGACGGCACTTATTCCGGTCGTTCGACAAGTGCTAGCAGTGAATCAAGCCACACAATCGGTTCAAGAGGTGGCCCAGTTTGCAACAGAAAGCTCTATTTCTCTTTCACTTGAAAACGACGAACTTCTGGTTCCAAAAGTAATTTCGAGACTGGAATTACCAATGGTGGAATTAAATTTGTTCGACGAGGGTGAGCGAATGCAGATTGCGATGGCTCTTGATGAGGCTTTGTTAAACGCAATGGTGCATGGCAACCTTGAAGTATCGTCAGAATTGCGTCAACTTGATGATGGCAAGCCTTATACTGATTTAATCGCCGAACGTAAAACACTTTACCCTTATAAGGAGCGACGCGTCACGGTCCAGATGCATGCATCCTTGGACACTGCAACCATTGTTATTCGCGATGAGGGCCCCGGATTCGATCTATCATCGTTGAGAGACCCTACTGACCCAGAGAACTTAGAGAAAGCTGGTGGTCGTGGCTTGCTACTTATTAATGCATTCATGGATGAGGTTCGCCACAACGAAAAAGGCAATGAAATCACAATGGTCAAAAAAAAAGTCGACCCTGAAGCGTCCACCTCTGAAGACTGACGTTCACAATGAAGTCATTTCGGTTGTCTCAAAGGATCGCCGACAGCTAAAGCATCATGAGGGCAATTTCGGAATCAAAATCCTCCTCGGTTAGTTAATCTCGAAATAGCTGACTACAGACTCTGCCACCGCTTACCGACCATCTTCTATCAAGTGCAACGCGGCGGACCGAAGCAAGGCTTACGCTTCCCAATGGAAAGCAAGGTTGTGAACTGTCATTCGCTAGCTGCTGACACAAATTTCCATTCTATTCTTCCCGAGCATTTACAGTTCTTCGGTACTGATCCGCGGAAAAGCTTTCTCGCTTTTTGAATAGCGATCAATTGCAATCTGGATTTCGGAAGCACTAGGAAACTCATCTCAACTTGCAAAAAGATATTCCGATGAATGAAATCAATCCCATTCGTATTCACGCCGCTAATGACAAACCTGTCAATCAATCAGGCGATTACGTGATTTACTGGATGACTGCTTTTCGAAGAACCAAATGGAATTTCGGGCTCCAGCAAGCAGTCAAGCGTGCCTTGCAATTAAATAAACCACTGGTGATCCTAGAACCGCTGCGAGTCAACTACCAATGGGCTTCTGATCGCTTTCATCAATTCGTTATCGAAGGAATGAAGAGCAATCAGGAGTCGCTAAAGGATTACACCGTTACTTACATCCCCTACGTGGAACCCCGCCAAAACGCATCCACTGGATTACTAACTAGCCTCGCCACCCGAGCATGCTGTGTCATTACAGATGACTACCCATGTTTTTTTTTACCGACCATGATTCGCTACATCCGGAACAAGCTGCCAGTGCTTCTCGAGTTGGTGGACAGCAACTGTATTATGCCGCTGCGACTTGCGGAAAGAACTTTTACCGTCGCCCACAGCTATCGAAGATGGATGCAAAAAAACATCCTTGAGCATCTGCAACAAATGCCGGAACAAAATCCACTTGATTCTGTAAACCTACCGCGGCTCGATGCAAAACAACTTACAAAGACACTCAAACGTTGGCCTGCAGCTGACCTTGAGTCTTTGCTCGACGACGGGGGGCTAGCTCCCTTGCCAATTGACCATTCTGTCCGACCGGTTTCGACAGCATTAGGCGGCGAAGCAGAAGCAGAAAAACGCTTGGGATTATTTTTGGATCAACAACTGCTTTCCTACGATGTTGAGCGAAATCATCCGGACTACGAAGCCACCAGCCGCCTAAGTCCTTATCTACACTTCGGCCATCTGTCGGCACATCAGTTTGTCCACGACGTTCTGGCTCACGAGAATTGGTCATTCCTTCAAGTCGGGAGCCCTAATGGCAAAAACAACGGCTTTTGGAACGTGAGTCCGTCCGCCGAAGGCCTACTTGATCAGTTGGTCACTTGGCGAGAACTTGGGTTCAACTTTGCCTTTCGACACCCACGCGAAATCGATCGTTATGAATCGCTGCCCGCTTGGGCGATCGCAAGCTTGGAAACTCACGCTTCGGATCCGCGTCCGTATGTTTACACGCTAGCAGAATTTGAAAATTCAGAGACGCACGACCACATTTGGAATGCCGCGCAACGCGAACTGGTAACAACGGGAACACTTCACAACTACATGAGAATGCTTTGGGGGAAACAAATCCTTCATTGGTCGAAATCGCCAGAAGATGCAATCAAAATCCTGATTCACCTAAACAACAAGTATGCTCTTGATGGCAGAGACCCCAACTCGTACAGCGGAATCTTCTGGGTTTTGGGACGATACGATCGAGCGTGGGGTCCCAAACGACCGGTATTTGGAAGTGTTCGGTACATGACGAGCGAGTCAGCAATGCGAAAGCTCAAGATGAAGAAGTACCTAGAGAAACACAGACCCCTCTAGGGGTGTATGCTTGTCGTGATTTTCACCTCGAAGAGTAATCCGCCGACCGATTTCCTCAAAAGCTTTTGAACCCGTTCTAATTGTCGGGGACATCCGACAACCTCGATCGCTTCAATTCCAAGGAATCGTGACGAAAGGCCTTGCCGAGAGAACCCAACCTCGATAGATTCCCTGATTCCTCTGAGTCGGACACAGTAGAGATCCGACCGCTAGAATTCCGATCCCGAATTATCTAAGTCAATCCCGTGGTGGCACAACCTACCTATAGCGCAAAGCCAGGCGAAGTCGAAAAACAGTGGCATATTGTCGATGCATCAGATGAAGTTCTGGGGCGTTTAGCGAGTGACATCGCCGTAGTTCTGATGGGCAAGCATCGCCCAGAGTACACACCACATGTGGACTGCGGTGATTTCGTGGTGGTGGTCAATGCAGAGAAAATCGCAATGACCGGCAAAAAAATGGATGATCGACACTACACTTGGTACACCGGGTATCCAGGATTGAAACTCGAAAGCTATGGAGATCGTCGGGAAAGAAAACCGGAAGATCTGATCTATCACGCTGTACGCCGTATGCTTCCTAAGAATAAGCTGGCATACCAAATGATTAAGAAGCTCAAGATTTACGCCGGTTCAGAGCATCCGCACACTGCACAGCAGCCACAACCTTTGTGCCGCAAAAGCAAGAAAGTCGTCCGCTAGAGCGACGGTATCCACCTTACTTCCCATCAACCTACTAGAAATACAAACCCATGGTCGCTGTCAAAAAGGACAAAATTAGCGGAGATGCGCTTGGCACAGGTCGTCGTAAAAGCAGTGTTGCTCGAGTTCGAGTTCGTGCCGGAAGCGGGAAAATCACCGTGAATAGCAAACCGCTAGCGGAATACTTTGTAAACGAACAACATCAAAATGCAGTAACTAACACCCTTGACGCTGTCGAACATTCCGGTGCGGTCGACGTACTCGTACGAGTCAACGGTGGTGGGATGACTGGTCAAAGCGGGGCCGTCAGAATGGGCCTTGCAAGAGCGCTAGTTAGCTACAACGAGTCGCTGCATGAATCACTTCGCGATGGTGGCTTCCTCACCCGAGACTCGAGAATGAAAGAGCGAAAAAAGCCTGGACTTCGAGGTGCTCGACGCGGTGTTCAGTTCAGCAAGCGTTAAGAGCGTTTTTTCGACTGCTCTTTGAATCGGAGCGAGTGGAGTTGTCTGGTTTGTGTGTTATTTCGGCCCAGGCGATCAGGTAATTCGATAGCACACAGCAGATATATTCTGTGCTCGACCGTTCACGGCGGCGAGCAACTTGGGAACAGCCGATTGGGTCATTTTTTATGGCTCGGTAGTAACCACCAACAAGCTTTGGCCTTCCTTCTTGGCTTGCTGGTTCCTTAATGGAAGGCGTCATAATTAGTTTGAAGCAAAGGTTTTCGTTGTGAGTACCAAAGAAGAGGCGTTCGAGGTCGAAGGGACCGTCACCCAAGCTTTGGCAAATACACGCTTTCGGGTTCAACTTGAGACTGGAACCGAAGTGATGGCTCATGTTGCGGGTCGGATGCGAAAACACTTCATTCGGATTGTTCCTGGCGACAAGGTTCGTGTGGAATTATCTCCCTATGATCTTACGAAGGGCCGGATTGTCTACCGTGAGCGGTAAACATCCGAAAACTAGCGTTCCACCGGCCTGATTGGTGGGGATCACAATCTTTCATAGAAATTCTTGTCTTTTGACGACCAACCGGTTCGGCCGCTAGGATAAAGTTCCGCAAGCGTGTAGCTTCAAGTTCCTCCTAGAATATTGCAACGGCTTTAGCAAAGAATCGAATCAAGTCGATGGGTTTTACGATCCGCTATAATACTTGGCGGTCAAGGAAACAGTTGTTCCACCTGCTGAGTAACGCGGCAACTACTCCAATGCCAAGAGATGAATTGACTCACCGACTCAAGGTTAATGCAAGTCAATCCCTCTCCGTTCAACATTATTTATCTCTTACGCTTGACGACCAAATTCACAAGTCGCTGTCCACTCTGTTTTGTTAAGGACATTTCCTAATGATCACCATTCGATCGCTTCGCCGTACTTTATGCTTTGGGATGCTTTTTACAGCGTTCGCGGCGTCAACTCCTAAACTGCTTCCTGCACAGGCACCCGACGCTGCTGGCGGCGATCCCGTGATCGTCGTCACGCTCGGAAGTGTTAATAAGCTCATGCAGGACGTCAATTATGTGTCTGGATTAGTTGGGCAACCACAAGCCGGTGGCATCTTTGCGATGATGGCGGGCACATTCACACAGGGTATTGACACGACACAACCAATGGCCATCACCGTCCCGCTTGTGGATGGCATGCCTCAACCACTGGCTTTAATCCCAACTGCGGATGTAAAGACCGTTTTGAAGCGACTTGAAGCACAAACGGGACCGGTAGATGAATTAAAGGACGGTACTTTGGTGATAGCTGTCGGAGTGAACACCATCTACATCCGCCAGCAAGGCAATTGGGCAATCATAGCCCCTGATCGAGATGTCTTAAATCTTGCTCCAACAGATCCTGCGGCTATCTTTGGGGAAAACGCTGAACAATATGACCTGTCTATCAAGCTGAAGATGCAGAAAGTTCCTGCTCCGATTCGCGGCATGATCACAGCGCAAATGCGGCAGGGTTTCGAGCAGGCAATGTCTCAGCAAGCAGGTGACGCCGATACCGAGGCAGCACGCGAGATTGCCGAGTTGAACTTCAACCAGATCGAGCAACTGATCACAGACACCGACGAATTAGAATTCGGATTCAACGTTGATCAACAAGGTAAAGAAATCAGCCTTCGCACACGATTCACCGCCGTTGAAGGATCACCACTAGGCGTAATGCTTTCCTCGCAGAAATCAATCGCTTCTCAATTTTCAACTGTCATACGGCCGGACGCCGCTGCCTTTTATCACTCTGCTGCCTCAATCGGCTCAGAC
>Ga0181563_10000981_pt1 | contig 28000 bp, 23 predicted proteins | sample 011ome_25_FD_133759 | JGI IMG/M metagenome (GOLD analysis project Ga0181563, IMG submission 133759) | Coastal salt marsh microbial communities from the Groves Creek Marsh, Skidaway Island, Georgia - 011512CT metaG (megahit assembly) | ecosystem: Environmental > Aquatic > Marine > Intertidal...
AGTTTTTGGCAGCGTAGGTTTTGCACAAACTACAAGTCCCAGTGCTACTGTAAATGCTCCTTCTGCGGAAGTGCAGAAAGTAGAAACCAGAAAAGCGGCACCTGTGAAAGGTGGCTGTTGCTCGATGGCCGAGGGTAAAGCAGGCTGCGCGGATAAGTCTGCAAAATCTTGTGCACCTCAATCAAAGGGAACTGCTTCAGAAAAGCCAGCCGCTAAATCAGAGGCAAAGGCCAAAACAGAAAGCTAATCCATTCAATGATTAAAGATTTCAAAAGGTGGTTTATGGCCACCTTTTTTTATACTATGAAAATTTCGATTTTTCCATTTTTTTTGGCGTTATCTCTACTTTCCCTTAGTGTAAGCGCCCAATCTGAGCAAGTCATCAATGTTATGTTTTACAATGTCGAAAACCTTTTCGATACCATTGATAATGCACAAACAGCTGATGAAGACTTTACACCTGGTGGCAAGTTGGAGTACAACTCATTTCGTTACCAAGAGAAGCTTCAACATCTTGCCATCGTCCTCGATTCCAGTTTTAATGGACATCGGCCTTCCGTGGTTGGTTTGTGTGAAGTAGAGAATAGAAATGTAGTTGAGGAATTGCGCAATCACACCACACTAATTAAGGGGCATGAAATAGTTCACATTGACTCTCCTGATGGGCGGGGTATAGACAATGCGCTCCTTTTTGATTCTTCTATTTTTAAATTGGGTCAATTTGGTTTGAGAAAAATTGATCTAGGTTCCGAGGAACGCCATACTAGGGGAATTTTGTGGGTGGTACTCCAGGAAAAAGAGACATTGCAACCGATGATTTTCTTGGTTAATCATTGGCCATCGCGATACGGTGGAGCAGAGGAATCTGAATGGAAGCGACTGAAAGCGGCTGAAACTTCCGTTTTGCTTATCGACTCTTTACTTACTTTATATCCCAATGGAGGTCTGATTTTTATGGGTGATCTTAATGATCATCCTGATAATAAAAGTGTAATGATGCTTGAGGCTTGCGGTGATGGCAATCCGTGCATGGTAAATATGCACAAACAATACATGGGCTCTCATGAAGGTAGTCATGCCTATAGAGGAGAGTGGGGAATCCTAGACCAAATATTGGTTAATCAGATTTTTCTCGATGGAACTTCCGCTTGGAATGCGGATTCAAGTTCGGCAGCATTCGTTAAGAAATCGTGGATGCTTTATCACAGTGACAAGGATGATAAGTATTTTCCAAGCAGGAGCTTTGGAGGAACGAAGTACTTTGGTGGTTATTCTGACCATCTTCCCGCAACATTAACACTGAAGCGTAACCGATAAATGTTATGATTCTATAATTTGAGGCACTCCGAGCGGTTAATTCAATATTTTCGACTCTATGCTTCCAAGAAAGTTTAACGGTGCTTTAATTCTACTGCTTTTTGCGTTAATCGGTCAGAGCCTAGTCGCTCAGAATGATCTTGATGCTGACATTCAGAAACTAGAAAAATTTTTAAAAAATCTTGATGAAAATTATGTCGATCAGGTGGAGACCAAGCCAATTATCGAGGCTGGAATTAAGCGAATGCTGGAAGAACTTGATCCTCATTCCGTGTACTTCACCAAGGAGGCGTACGAACGTGCTAATGAGCCTTTAAAAGGTAAGTTTAAAGGCATTGGTGTTCGGTTTTTGATGATTGAGGACACCATGGCCATTTTAGATGTTATTGAAGGCGGTGCTGCCGAAAAAGCAGGTTTACGAACGGGAGATAAAGTGATTTCTGTCAATGGAGATACGGTTGCCGGAAAGAATATTAGTTCTAGGTCTGTTGTTGCGAAGATTAAAGAGGATGATGGTCAGGAGGCAATAGTTGAGGTAATGAGAAGTTCATCTCAAGGCTATGAATCCTTGAAATTTGCCATGGTAAAATCCGAAGTAGAGGTAAGTAGTGTTCCATCTTATTTTATGATGGATAATCGAACTGGATACCTCAAATTGGATCGTTTTAGCAGTACGAGCCTTTCTGACTTTAGGGAAGGTCTTGATAACTTAAAAAAGAATAAGGCCAAAGATTTGGTGCTGGACTTGCGCGGAAATGGAGGAGGTTATTTAAATGTTGCCATTAAAATCATCGATGAGTTTTTAGAAGACCGGAAACTAATTGTTTATACCGAAGGTGAGCACCAACCGAGGAGGGAGACCTTTGCAACCACAGGAGGTAAATTCATTGACGGTGATCTGTATGTGTTGATCGATGCCAATTCGGCTTCAGCCAGTGAAATATTTGCTGGTGCGGTGCAAGATTGGGACAGAGGGCTGATCGTTGGTAGAAGATCGTATGGAAAAGGCTTGGTGCAACGAACGATTGAGTTTAACGATGGATCAGCTATGAGGTTGACCATTTCACGTTATTATACACCGACTTGTCGGAGTATACAACGTCCTTACGATGAAGGTGTGTTGGCATACCAACAGGATCTCAAAGATCGCAGGCTCTCGGGGGAGTTGTTCTCAGAAGATTCAATTCAAATTAACGATAGCCTGATTTTTTTCACCCCGAAGAATAGAAAGGTCTATGGCGGTGGAGGAATACTCCCTGATGTATTCGTTCCCTTAGATTCCTCAAGTGTAGACGACTATGTGAGAAACATTCAACGGTCTGCGCTTTTTGATGGTTATGTTCTTAGCCATTTGGATGTACTTCGAAGTGAAGTAGAGTTAAAATACACGGATGTTTCGAGCTTTTTAGATCGGTTTAATTTTACTGAAGAATATATGGAAGACTTCAGAAGCTATGTGGATAGAAGAGGCATAAGCACTGATGATGAAACGTTTGAAAAAAACAGCGCGTTGATCAAAGAACGCATGAAGGTTAATTTGGCGCGCTTTGTATATGGCTACAGTGCTTATTTTCAAGCAATAGCATATTATGATGAAGATGTGCGCGCAGTTCAAAATGAAATAGAAAGAGGCACATATAAAGAGTTAGGATTAAAGTAGGCAAGCATTACATTTGATAAACAATTTGAAAATATGAACGAGCAAACGAAGAATTACTTACTTATTGGAGTAGCTGCATTGACCGTAGTAAACTCAATTTTGATTTTCACAATGGACAAAGGCGGACGTGTAATAGAAACGCCAAAAACCAACACAGCCTTGGTGGAGTCGTCTCAGCCGCAACAAGAACCAATGGCTTCCACTACCCTTGATTTGAATCAAACCAAGAATCAGAATCCAACTCCTGCTCCGGTTGGACCGCCCACCACGATAGCATTTGCTCAAATGGAACATGATTTTGGTACGATAAAACAAAATACTGAAAACAAGCATATATTCAAGTTTACCAACTCTGGTAATCAACCGTTAATTATTTCCGATGCCAAGGGATCTTGCGGATGCACCGTTCCAAAGTATCCAAAGAATCCAGTTGCTCCTGGAGAAACAGGAGAAATTGAAGTGGTATATAAACCTGGCACTCAAAAAGGCAACCAGATGAAGACGGTTACTTTGGTGGCCAACACCGAGCCCACACAAACCGTTCTGAAGATTTCAGCAATGGTTGAAGAAGAAACAAAAGGATAATTTTAAGGCCACGTCAAAACGTGGCTTTTTTTTATGCTCTTAAGAACGCTATACTTCGTTGTCTTTGTTAGCTCGGCAGCAATGAGTATGGCCCAAGCTCAGCCGTTTAAAAGCGGAGAATCCCTGAAATACTCCATCGGATATCAATTGCTGGGAGTGTGGGTTGGAGCAGGCGAGGTGACGTTTACGGTGAAAGAAGAGAAGCTTTGGGGTAAACCTTGCTTCAAATTTCAAGGCTATGGAACTACTTACCCGCGATACGACTGGTTTTATAAGGTGAGAGATACCTATACCTCCTACGCAGACCGCGTTGATTTGAGGCCGTATAGATTTACACGCGATGTGAGTGAAGGTGGGTTCTATTATCGAGAGGACAATATCTATAGGTACGCAGATAGCTCAATTTATAGTGTATTGAAGGTGAAGGAGAATCCGATTCAATTGGACACCTTCCCTTTGAAGAAGAGCAGCTTTGATGTGTTGAGCTTGGTCTATGAAAGCAGGTCAATTGATTTTAGCACAAAGCGTATTGGCGATCGCATTCCATTGCGAATGGTCATAGATCGAGAAACGCACGATATATTCATTCGTTATTTAGGTACAGATATTTACGATCACGAGGAATACGGTGAAATCGAATGCTACATATTTTCTCCGCTTTTAGTGGAAGGATCCATTTTTAAAGCGGGAGAGGGAATGAAAGTTTGGGTCAGCAGAGACAGGAATCGTATTCCGATTTACATCGAGTCTGAGATACGCGTGGGAACAATTCGTTCAGAATTGGTCAATTTCAGTGGGTTGAAATATCCTTTAGGGTCTTAAAAATCGTAGTTGATTCTTACTTTGTCGGATGTCGGATGACTTTGGCAAGTAACGATGTAGCCTTCTTCCAATTCTTCATCTGTTAAAACATGGTTCATGTCCATTTTCACTGTTCCTTCTTCTAATTTTGCCATGCACGTTGAGCAAATTGCGCTTCGACAAGAAAATGGCGCTTCCACACCTGCCTTGATGGCCGCCTCCAGAATGGTTTCTGATCCAACGTTTATTACCCTTTCCTTTCCGTCTAATGTCAATATTACTTCTGCCATTTCTTTTATCTTAAATTCTTAACCTTAACCAACTCGGATAGTAGTTGTTTGATCTTTGATCGATAATTTTTATCCAGCCCAAGGGAATATTTTTATGTCCAACGATGGTCCAACCCTTTTTTAAATTTCGCGGCAAAGAAATGGTTTCTTTTCTCAAAAATCGCAAGGAATTTTCGTGATCCAGTTCTATTTGCATAAGTCCAAGCTTTGAAGTGGCCATGCCATGCAGTGGAATCACATTTTTACCTTTCATTTGATAAAATGGAAGCCCTATCATCTTAAACGGTAGGTTTATGTGGGCTATCGTTGCATGGTTCTTCACCGCATACATTTCGTCTTTTAGATTCCAATATGCATACTCAGTAGCTATTTCAGGAAACGCTTTCTGAAATTCTTGGTGCGGAGTTTGAAACGGTATTTTGGTAAGGTTGTTTCGGCCATTTTCATGGCGAGAAGGAGAGGTTTTTTTCAGTGCTGAAATAAAAAGTCCTTCTCCGGTAGAGGTTCCAGGAAGTAGGTAATATCCTATTGTTTTATTGTTTGCTTTTGCTTCAACGATGTAACTATTGTAGGTGGAAAGGTCAATTTCAATTATTTCAAAATTTCCGCTTTCAATCAAAGATTCAACTTGAAATTCATTTTCAATTTGATTGGTGGTACAGGTTGAGTAAATCAAAACACCGCCCTGTTTTAACGTTGGTGCGAGGTCGTTTAGGATGTTTTTTTGAGTTAATGCGCAGCTCTCCACTAGGTTTTGACTCCATTGTTCCACAGCGAAAGCATCTTTTCTAAACATACCCTCTCCTGAGCATGGCGCATCGATCAACATGAGGTCAAAGGCGCACTCAAGCTCATCAAATTTTCTTGTCGGGAGCGAAGTAACACCTACATTTTGTCTTCCCCATTTGAGGATGTTTTCTCTGAGGATTGAGTTGCGTTTCGGATCAACTTCATTGGAGATTAGAAAACCGTTATCATCTAGATAATCAAGGAGAATGGTCGATTTTCCTCCTGGTGCTGCACAGGCATCCAAAAAGATCCCTTCTTTGTTTGGCTTTATTTCATTCAATATGGCTTCCACAATCATGCTCGATGAATCTTGCACATAATAGCACCCTGCATGGTAAAGCGGATCCAACGAAAAAACCGGCCTTTCATTCAGAATATAGCCGTGTTTGCTCCATGGAACTTGGATGTTGTTTGAAAACTTATCGATCGGTTTTAATGGGTTTACTCTAATGGAAGTGCTACTCGTTTTTTCGAGTGCATTAAGGGTCTTAGAGGCAATCTGCTCACCAAAATGATCGTGAAGGCTTTCGATGAATGCTGAGGGGAGTTTCTGTTTCAAAATGCACTCCAATTTTGTTGTAAATCAGGATGATTGATAGCAGCATCCAATTCTCTCAAATAGTCACTTCGTTCGATTTCGCGTGCACCTAAAGAAGCCAAATGGGAGGTGTGGAGTTGACAATCGATGAACTGAAATTCGTACTTTTGTGCGAATTGTGTCAGTATATAAAATGCCGCTTTGCTCGCATCTGAAGCAATGCTGAACATTGATTCTCCAAAAAATGCACGCCCCAATGAAATACCATACAAGCCGCCTACGAGCTCACCGTTGAGGTAAGTTTCGAAGCTATGAGCAAAACCCAAATGATGAAGCTTAGTGTAAGCCTTCATCATGTCATCGGTAATCCAAGTTCCGGTTTGGTCTTTTCTTGGCATCAAAGCACATTGCTCAATCACCTGCTCGAAGTTCGTATCCAGCTTGAATTCAAAATAATTTTTTTTAAGCTTTTGGCGCATTGACTTACTCAGCCTAAACTCGTTTGGATATAAAACCATTCTCTTCGGAGGATTCCACCAAAGAATTGGCTGACCTTTTTCAAACCAAGGAAACACGCCTGATTCATAGGCTGAAATTAAGCGCTCAGGAGAAAGGTCACCACCGTATGCAAGCAAACCATGTTCGTCTGCTGCCTCTGGTGGCGGAAAAGAAAAAAGTGGATGTCGAGACTTAGACAAAGATTATCGATTAATACTGAGGCTTCTTAGGGGCATTATTTAGAACGCTCTCGATAGATTCCATGACTGAATCGTTCAGTTTTTCAACAACATCAATCGATTTCAAATTTTCTTGAAGTTGACTCAATTTCGTTGCGCCTGTAATTACAGTGCTCACATGGTTGTTTTTCAAGCACCACGCTATAGCCAAGTTGGCTAATGATGTATTCAAGTCCTTCGCAATGGTTTGAAGCTTGATTACTTTGTCAATGTTCTCTTCAGTCAACAACTTTTCTTTTAGCCAAGTTAGGTCGTTCATTGTCAAACGAGAACCTTCAGGAATTCCGTTATTGTATTTTCCGGTGAGAATACCACTCGCTAAGGGCGACCATATTGTTGTTCCGTAACCATAGTCTCTGAATAGTTTGTCAAATTCTACTTCCACTTTATCTCTTACCAGCATATTGTATTGCGGTTGTTCCATAGAAGGGGCGATCAAATTATTGGCCTTTGCTACCATGAATGCTTCTTGTACTTCTTGAGCACTCCATTCGCTTGTGCCCCAGTAGAGCACTTTCCCTTGTTGGATCAAGTTGTGCATTGCCCATACCGTTTCCTCCATTGGAGTGTTTTTATCAGGACGATGACAGAAGTAAAAATCCAAATAATCAACCTTCAATCGTTTTAACGCTGCATGACAGGCTTCAACTACACGTTTTCGGCTTAAACCCATTTGGTTTGGTTTATCACCACCCCAAAACACTTTTGATGACACGAGATAGGTATCGCGATTCCAACCAGCTTCAGAAATAATTTTACCCATTACTTCTTCTGACTTGCCAGCAGCGTAAACTTCTGCATTGTCAAAAAAATTGATTCCGTTATCATAGGCATGATGCATGCATTCTTTTGCAATTTTCATGTCTACTTGATTTCCGAAGGTGACCCATGAACCAAATGAAAGTGCACTCACCTGAACTCCTGCTTTTCCTAATCTACTATATTGCATAGCATTCTAATTATGATGCAAATGTAACCTCCAATATTGGCAATAGGTTGAAAGGTTTTGACCATATTTGTTGAAATTAAAAGTCGATTATATGAAATCAGGTTTACTTTCTATGTTCTTTATTCTTTCGTTTTCAGTTGCAATGGTGGCGGCAGATGGAGATACGATCAGGGTTCAATCACACCAAGAAACACATTGGGACTGGTACGGTAATTGGTTTGACACAACGTCTTTTCCAGAGTCAGGAGAATACCGAAGAATAATCATGTATTATACTTTGGGTTGCCCAACAGGTGGGTGCAGTGAGTGGGATTATACAACTAAAATTGAAGTTGAAGACCCTATAGATGGTGGCGGCTCGCGATGGGTAGAGCTTACTCGGATCATCACTCCTTATGCTGGCAACAAAGGCAACAGTTGGGAATTTGTCTATGAAATTGATGTCACTGACTATGCTCCTATATTGAAAGGCGAACGCAGAGTAAGAGCTCATTACAGCGGTTATCAAGATGGTTTCACCGTTTCAATTGATTTTGATTTTATCGAGGGAACACCACCAAGAGAAGTACTCGATGTCACTACTTTGTATGACGGAACATTCAGGTATGGATTTGCTAACGATCCGATTGAAGATTATTTGGTTCCTACAGACATTACTATGCATCCAAACCTTGGAGGAGCAAAGTTCAGAATGGTAGCTTCAGGTCATAGTTTTGGTGGCAATGAGAATTGCGCTGAGTTTTGCCGCAAATGGTATCGTTTAAAAGTGAATGGTAATGCTGCGATTCAGGAAGATATTTGGAGAGATGATTGTGGAAGCAATCCACTAGAGGCTCAAACAGGAACTTGGGTGTACAACAGGGCAGGATGGTGCCCAGGTACAGAAACTAAACGTTTTGACAACAACATTTCTGCATTCGTAGCTGCTGGTCAAACTGCCGAATTTGACGTTGATTGGGAAAGCTACAATTACAACGGTGGAGCAGGTTTTGATCCACAATACATTATCGAAGCAACCATTTTTCAATACGGTGATTGGAACTTCACCACTGATGCAGCCATCGAAGATGTGCTTAGTCCGTCTTTGAAAGACCAGTATTGGGAAATCAATCCATTGTGCAACAATCCCGAAATTGTCATCAAAAACACAGGGTCAGAGGTCATCACGCATGTGGCTTTAGAGTATTGGGTTGAAGGAAGTCCAGAGATCATTCGTCATACTTTTCAAGGAGTCATTGCACCAGATGAATCCAGAGAAGTCGTTTTACCTTCCTATGATAAGTGGCTTTTTGGCGAAAAAACAAGCAACAGATTTCATGTGCAAATCGTGGGGGTAAACAATGGCGAGGACGAGTATGCCGGAAACAACCACTATGTTTCGTCATTTTCTGACGCAACGTCGTTTCCATCAGAGTTTATCATTGCATTCAACAACAATGCGGGTGGATCTGAAACGAAATACCGCGTAGAAGACGAGCGAGGTAACATCGTTTTTGAACGAACTACAGCATCATCAAACACCAATTATTTAGATACTGTGGTATGTGAACCTGGATGTTACACTATGTACATCGATGATTCAGGATGCGATGGTCTAAGGTTTTTTGCCAATAATGATGGAAACGGTCGTATTTGGTTGCACTCAGCAGAAGAAGGAAGTTTCTTTCCCCCGTTGCATCAGTTTGAAGATGAGTTTGGATGCAATGCACAACTTTCGTTTACGGTTGGCTACAGAATGGGTGATGAGGAAACAATGGATTATCCTGAGGGTATTGCAAATCGAGACGAAGGCTCAAGTTTCATTGCTTATCCTAACCCAAGTGCGGGTAACGTAACCTTAGCGCTCAATGGAGCTATTGAGACTGGAGGAGAAATTATCATTTACAACCAAATGGGGCAAATGATTCAAAAACAAATCCTTAATTCGACAAGAGAAGTTCAAGTTTCTGGATTGTCAATGGGCAATTACATAGCACAGTATAGAACAGAAACTTCATTCAAAACCGTGAAGTTTACCGTTTCTAACTAAGCTTAGTTTTGTGCGGATTCGAGTGCTTCTTTTAACGAGATGCGCTTCCCATTTTTAAAAGCTACAATGAAGGCGAGAGAATATCCTTTCGCCTTCATTGTTTCTTTGCCTTTGATGGCTTCTTCAAGGCTTGCATATTGGCCAATGGCATATTTATATCTTCTACTTTCAATGTATTCCCTCACGTTGGTTTCGTTCTTGAATGTCTTACCGATGTCTATTGCTTCGTTGCTTGAAATAACGTTAATGCTGTAGACAACCTCATTTCCTTTCAGTGAGTTTGAATTGCTCCTTTGCTTTCCATTTGAATTCCCATTTGAAAGTTCGTTAGCAAAAGAAATGGCACTTTCTTCGTTGCGCTTGCTCTCGGCCAATTCTGCTTGAAGTTGCTCAATTGTAATCTGGGCACTTTGATACTTCTTTTTGTAGACTTCTCCTTCAAGCCTCATTGCTTCGATATCTCCTTTTAGTTCTTGAAAGGTAAGGTCATTGCTCAAGTGGGCGTTGGTGAGCCTGCTCTCAAGGTCATCCGGCCTTTGCCTTGTAGTCAGCCTCCTTTTGTTTGGATGATACCACTTGGTTATGGAGTGACAAGATGTCGTTTTCGAGCATTTTCGAATTTTCTTCTTTGGTTCTTAACCGTTGATTCAAAGAATCGATGAGCGCATCGCTATTTGATAAATCTAATTTCGCTTTTTCCAAGTCCTTTTGGAGGATTAGTTTATCGTTTTTCACCGCTGATAATTCCAATTCCTTCTTGTCAATTTGGGTTGAGAGCTGTCTTATGGATTCTTCCTTCAAACCGATTTTACTCACTAAGTCATTGACCGATTGCCGTGTGCTGTCTTCCCTGTATTGGCTCTGCCGCACTTCGAGCTTGAGTTCTTTGATCTCGAGTTGTGCCTGAGTTTCTTTTTCTGCAAGTCCGTTGATTCGATACATTAAATTGTGCGCTTGCTCTTGCTGCTTGGTAGTAGCTCGTTCTAGCGCTGCCATGTTCTTTTTCGCTTCATCACGTTCCTTCTCAAGCTTTGCGAGCTCCAATTCTTTTTGAGTGATCGAATCTTTGAGATTTGCATCTTGAGATTCGATGGTTAAAAGTTCTTTTCTGAGTCGTTCTAATTCTACGATGGATTCTTTTTCTGATGAATTCACCTCAGCTGTGGCTTTCTGCAAACTATCGATTTTCAATTCGTAACTTGAAATCCTTGAAGAGCTTTGTTCCAACTGATGAAGAAGGCGCTCATTCTCCTGGGTGCTGCTCGCAGCAAATGCAGAAAGGCTGTCGGCAGATTGTTTGATGAATTCGTTTTCCTTCCTGAGCAATTCAATTTTTTCTTGTTGGTATTTTGACTGAGATTCTTGAATGGCCTGCTCTTTCTTTTTCTGCACCAGCTCGCTTCTGAGGCGCATAATTTCTTTGCTTACTTCTTCTTTATCTACAGCAGTAGCGAGCACCCGGCTCAAAGAGTCGATTCTGGCTTGCTGTTGTTTTTCTGTGAGTTTCTTTTGTTGCAATTCAACTTCTAGTCGCTGGGCTTTTTCCATGGCTCGTGCCTCACTTTCAAATTGATCTTGAAGTTTTCGGCTCAGGTCAGCAGCGTAGTTTCGTGCAGAGTCAGCTTGTTGTTTTAAGAGTTCATATTGCCTTTCTTGATTGGTTATTTCGGTGCGCAACAAGCTGTCTGATGACCTCATTTCAGCCAATCGATTGGTGAGTTCATTGAGTTGCCCCAGTGCTTCTGAATTGCTTTGACCTTTGTCTTCCTTAAGGACCTTTTCCAAGTTTGCTAGGCGTTCAAAGTTTTCCTTTTCTTGGGCTTGTTTTTTGAACAAGTCGTCACTTAGTTTCGCGATGAGGTCACTTTTTAATTCTACCTGTTTTTTCAGGTAAGTGATTTCCGATTCTGCTCGGCTCAGCTTGTCCGAACCTAAGAACCCTTCCATCGTTTCTATGTCTTCAGGTGAAACTTCTACAGAGGTAGAAATGGCGCCATCTTCAAAGGCTCGATTGTCACGCTTTTTTCCATGTTTGTCAATGCGAGCTCGTATATAAAGCACCTCGCTCTTAAGTTCTTCACCATCTTTCAAGGTGATGTACACCTCATCATGAAATAGACCTTTCAGCGAGTCGGTATGAATTTTAACCTTAACAAAACCATATTCACCTTCGAGTACTTCTGATCGAGTGTAGATAAATCAAAGAGCAGATTGAACAGAACGTACGGAAAGGATCTTAATGCTTTCCTTACCTGTGTTTCTGAATAGAAAATCTTCTTCAAAATGACCGACCTCTTGAGCTAGAGAGCCAAAATCAAATTCTGTTTTGATAAACACTGCCTGACTCATCGATGTGAGGTACATCAGCAAAAACGTGATGACGATTGGCAATTTTTTTGTCATGCTTCGAAAGTAGAGAAGGGTGGACGGATAATGTAGAATCGAGGAAATCTGTTTTCAACAGAGGATTGCACAACAGGGTAAAAAAATAAGGGCAAGCTACTTATATCGCACCGCTACAACCGGCTACCCTTGCTTCATTCCTGACCTGGGGGAGTTCACCAGGAGCTGGTCGTATAAGACTTGCCCTTAAGGGTGCAAAAGTATAATTCATTGTTGTGATAGCAATACTTCTTTTGAATCATTGAATATTACCTTTGTTCACTCCAATATATCATTGAATGAATCGCTATACCACAATTCTTAATGGAGCAAGTCTGGCTGGATTAATTGCATTTGCCCTGTTTTTAACTTCTTATTATGTTCTCTCTTTGAATCCTTTTGGAGCCATTAAGTTTTTTGGATTGGCTGTTCCAGCATTACTCATGTATACAGCTGTTAAAAAGTACAAAGAAGTTGAAGGTGAAGGTTTTTTGACGTATGGCAAAGGCTTCGTTGCCGGAGTGATGTTCACTTTTGTTTATGCTTCTTTGAGTGCGATGTTGATCTATTTATACGGTCTGCTCATTGATGTAAGTTTTGTGGAGTTTTTCATCAATGACAATCTGCAATCACTGGGCGAAGCTAAAGAACAGATCCTAGCGTTTATGGGAGAAGATACTTACAAAGAGATGATTGCGGAATTCCAAAAATTTGATTTGGCTAGCTTGGCGATGGGAGACTTTCAATCGAAAACGATCGGTGGTTTTATTATCGCATTGATTGTAGCTGCTATACTAAAACAAAATCCTCCGATCTTTGACACGCCCAATGAGTAAAAAAGATATTTCTATCGTTATTCCTCTGTTGAATGAGGAGGAGTCATTGCCTGAGTTGCACGAGTGGATTGTGCGTGTGATGCAAGCCAATAACTTCAAATATGAAGTATGGTTTATTGATGATGGAAGCAAAGACAGCTCCTGGACGATCATTGAATCGATCAATGCCAAAGATCCGAATGTAAAGGGTATCCGTTTCAAAAGAAACTATGGTAAGTCGGCTGCACTCAACGTGGGTTTTGGCTCATCCAATGCCGATGTAGTAGTTACAATGGATGCCGATTTACAAGACAGTCCGGAAGAAATTCCGGAGTTGTATAAAATGATCATGTCAGATGGATATGATTTGGTTTCAGGTTGGAAGAAGAAGCGCTATGATCCCATTTCAAAAACAATTCCAACCAAGCTTTACAACTGGGCCACGCGAAAAATGAGCGGCATTTACCTGCATGACTTTAATTGCGGTTTAAAAGCCTATAAAGGCGAAGTAGTTCATTCTATTGAAGTGTACGGAGAAATGCACCGGTACATTCCTGTAATTGCAAAATGGGCCGGTTATAATAAGATTGGCGAGAAAGTAGTTCAACACCAAGAGCGTAAGTACGGTACTACTAAATTCGGATTGATCCGCTTTGTTAACGGTCCGTTAGATTTATTGTCAATTATGTTTGTTAGTCGCTTTGGCAAAAAACCAATGCACTTATTTGGACTAGCAGGAACATTGATGTTTTTGATCGGGTTTGCTTTGACAGCCTACCTTGGTCTAGAGAAGCTTTTTTATCTCAATGCAAAGATTAAAGCCCCTTTGATTACCGATAGACCATGGTTTTATTTAGCACTTGTGGTAATGATCATGGGCGTGCAGCTTTTCTTGGCCGGGTTTTTAGGGGAGTTGTTATCACGATCATCTTCAGATCGGAACCATTATCTTGAACATCCAAGATTACAGTAAATATAAAACCCGATCCATTGCTGAATCGGGTTCTTTTTTTGTGGTTGATGATCGTTTAAATGAACATGAGGTGGGTTCCTGCTGTTCCTGCACCTAGTATTACAATGTTCTTCATCATGGTTGTTTTTGTTTAGCTTTTAATCACAGTTCGAAAGTAGAGGGAGGTCAATTTTAAAAACATGACCTCTGTCAGTGTCAGTATTGATAGTATCTCTGTGACTTTTCTCACATATTGTCTGTATCAAACATTGCCCTTATGGTTACCTTTGTTTGGTGTCAAGATCAATGTTCAATTTAAAAGATATTCAATCAAACAAATTGTTCATTTGGAAGGGTTCCTCTACATTTCTTATTTCGGTAATTCTAATTGTTGCCGCTTTGGTTCGGTTTTGGTTTTGGAGTGAAATGCAGTTTCATCACGATGAACTAAGCGCTTTGATGCGCACGCGGTTTTCTACTTTTTCTGAGCTAATTACGCAAGGGGTGTGGATAGATGGACATCCAGCCTTTACTCAAGTTTTTTTATGGTTTTGGACAGATTTACTCGGATACAGTCCGCAGGTCGTAAAGCTTCCATTCTTGTTAGCGGGTGTAGCTTCTGTCTATGCAGTATTCCTCATTTCGAGAAAGATTTTTAGTGCTAAAAGCGCTTATGTTTCTGCTTCTTTGATGGCGGTGCTTCAGTATTCTGTGGTTTATTCCCAATGGGCTCGCCCTTACGCTTTCGGAATCCTTTTCATGCTTTGGGCATTTTATTACTTAGTCGATTTTACTGCTAGTAAACGAAAAATCAGTTTATTGGGCTTTGCTGTGTTCGCAGCGTTGACGGCATACACGCATTATTTTGCCCTACTGCAGATCATTGTACTTACTGCTTTGTGGTTTGTCTTTTGTTTAACCAGATCACAAAAACTTTGGTTGGTCATCGCATCTATAGGTGCCTGTGGGTTTTGGTTACCACATTTGAGCATCACGCTTCATCACCTATCGTTGGGAGGGATAGGGGACTGGCTTCAGGTGCCAAATTCAGATTATTGGATCGACCTATTGGGATTTTCCTTTCATTACTCTTGGTTCTTGCTTACGCCTCTGATGGCTGCGGTATTGGCTTTTAATTTGAAAGGAAGGTTAAATAAAAAGGTTGTTTTACTTCAGGGTATATTCTTAGGTAGCTGGATAATTCCTTATGTGATTGCTTATTACTACTCTGTTCAAGTGAGCGCTTTAATGCACTTTGGTACCATGCTGTTTACGTTTCCTTCTTTGGTGTTCTATTTAGGCTCTGTTTTTACTTCATTTGATCGGGCAACGAGCAAAATTTTTGTCTTGTTCATTCTGTTTTTTGGTTCAGTTACGTTGGTGGATCGATCACATTACCAACTAAATGTTAAGACTGAATTTCAAGACCCTATTCACTTGTTTAATTCATTAAAACAAGAATATGATGTTTCTGGTCTTTTTGATTTAAGGTCAGATGCAGTTCTATTCTTGGAAAAAAATGGAATCGAATCATTCGAAGAAGTCCAGTTGCTTGAGCCTTTGATTGACAATAATGGTTTGGCTCAATATGTCAATGATTTAACATCTGATGCCGTGTTGTTCGTGAATCATGCGGGCACTCCGAAAGAAGCTTTGGCGCAAGTTGTGGGTCGATTTTCTCTGGTGCAAAAAGTTTATTGCTACCAATCGGCCACCGCGTATTTACTGCTGAAAGACACCTCAGATGATTCTCCGAAAAATGAATCAATGATGAACTTGATAGGGAAAGAATACGGAGAGGCCGTTAACTATTTCCCCACCGATTCTTTGAACCAATCAAACGTTGTGGTGAGTGTGGATTGGGAGGGAGAGCGCTATAACGATGCAAAGCTCGTTGTGGAATGGAAATCAAACGCTGGAACATCGCTTTGGCAGTCAACTGCGTTAAGCAGTTATACATCAACTGACTCTGTATATCATGCAGCGATGGCTTTTGATGTAAGGGATGTTCCTGATTTTGAACACGGAGGAAAGTTCACTGCATATATATGGAATAGTGGGCTGGATTCTATGCATTGTAGTGAGGCAAAATTTAGGCAATTTACCTCCAACGAATTGAGGTATGGCTTGTTTGAGAGGATAAAAAAATGAAATCACTGACCTCAATCAGCTTCATTGCAGAAAATCCTTACTTAATTTGTTGAATAATTTGAAGCCATGAAGACGAAGATCATATTAATCGCTGCACTGCTGTTCGGGACAAAGTTGTTTTCTCAAACCATGTTTATTGACTATACCGAGCGCACAAAAGAGAATACAGCAACCATTCACTTGATTGAAGCCAAACTTCCTATCGAGAATGAGGAGTTCAACGATTTAAGCGCAGCAAAAGTTAAATTGATTCGAATTATCGAGAACTACAGAACGGATGGTTATGAGGTAAAAGCTACGTCTGTAAGCACACACAAAGCCAAAGGAAGTCTTCATTATCATTATCAATACATTTTACAAAAGACCACGCGCATCGAAGAGTTTGTAAATGAGTTGGATGATGCTGAAGGAATGAATAGACCTCAGATGCGTAAAAATCAAGGAGGTAAAATCGGACAACCCAATACCGAAGGTGACCTTGCCAAACCGAAACAACAAATGAGGAGGTCTACTACCGATTCTCCGATGAAACCTCAATCACAGCCAAAGGCAGTGGAGTAGAAATTAGTTGATTATTATTTTATTAGAAATTCTCATTTCATTCTGCTGAAGTTCAAGCATGTAAATGCCAGGCTCGAGTTCGGAAACGTCAATATTAATCGCTCTGTTTTTCAGATATCCGATACGTTGAATCAAAACCAATCTGCCCTTAACGTCACTAATTTTCAGGTTGATTATTCCATCTGAAAAATTCTCGGACTGAACAGTTAATCGATCCGTTGTAGGATTGGGGTAGATTAATGCATCTTTTATTCCTTCAACCGAAGCATCATGATTTGAAGTAATGTTCCAATTGTTAGGTATACGAGCCGTATACATTCCAGAACCATGGGTTGCCACAGCTAACAAATCATCAGCTTCACGACTGTCGAGCATCATCACGACAGAATTTCCAATTTCCTCTTTTGCTACTTGAACCCAATAAGTGGAATCGCTTTCTCGATCTGTACCTCGGGCCAAGTGTCTGGTTGCAAAAAGGCCAACACTCGTTCCTACGAAATAAACTTTTCCTCCTTCAACATTCAGTATTCTTGCCCAACGAATGGAAGGCGCTGGTCCGATATTGTACAACTCACCAGGAAAACCTTCGGGAGCACTCTCAGATTCTAGGTTTCCGCCAGCCCGAAACCAAGTAGATCCGCCATCTTCTGTAAAATGAATACTATGCACATTGTAGTTGCTGAAGATTGCCATGGCATGATCTCCATTTTCTGGGTCTACAGCAATGCAGTTGATATTCCCTGATGCATTCAGGAAGTTCGAAACATTGGAGAAAGTAGGCGTAGCAGTATGTGCATTGTCCACTTTAAAACAAGTTCCGCTGGATGTGCCTACATATACCCTGTGAGAAGGGTTATTTGTTGAAACCCCTACTGCGCTTCCACTTCCATTCAGTGTAAATGAAGATTGTCTCCAACCAGTGCTGATTGAATCTATCCCATTATCAATCGGTAATTCATCCACCATGTCGTTCGTCCAGAGTCTGTTGCGAAGCGGTAAATAAACGATTCCATTGTCTGTTGGATCCATAGCCCAAGGGTGGATGAAGTAATAGTTTGACCCACCTATAGGGTCAAAACGTTTCCATCCGGTTCTATTGCCATTGGCATCCAATTGTATTTTAAACATTCTACCTAATTGAATAGAAGTCAAATGCATGCCTCCGCCATCGGCAATGGCTGTAAAAGCACCGTCATAACTCCAAGGAAATTTCCATTGAAAAGGATCGTTTGAATTGGTGTAAAAAGTGCCATTGTCTTGCAATCCGCCCATAAGCTCATTGCTTCCAGGAGTGCCATGATCTAAAGCAACCGAATAGAACTGTGTGGTATTGTATCCGTTGTTCAATGACTCCCAGATTACAGGAGTGGCTGTAATATCCGAAGTGCGTTGGACTCCGCCATCGTTGGCTGAGAACATTATATCTGGATTGGTGGGCGAGAAAAACACCTTGTGCTGATCGGGATGGTGGTTCTCATAGATCTGAAAATCAGGTAGGTCGGTAGTTTCATCATAGCCACCGATAAAAGTTGTGCTTGTGCTATCCGCAAAAGCACTCGTAGATCGAAAGAGGTTAGTGCCGCCAATTATTAAGGTGTTTTCATCAGTGGGATGCACCGCAACGAGCATGTTATATCCACCTTGGAGATTTAAATCATCAAACCTGAAAGGTCCTCGCGGAAGATTGACGGAACGGTCTTCCCAAGTTCCACCATTGCCATTGCCGTCACCGCTGACGTAGGTGTATTTCCAGAAACTTACCCACTCTGCATCACCTCTGAAATTTTCGAAACGCTTTCCACTGTTCGGTGTTTCCGCCATAAAGTATACTTCCGATTCGTTGCTTGGATTGATCCCCATTACCGTTCTTCTGTATTGGTTGGGAAAGCTTGTAGAAGTGATGTTGGTCCAGTTAAGTCCATCAGGACTTCGATAGATACCCGCGACCGCTCCATCAGAACTAAGTGCTGCATAAAACACACCTTCTGAGGTTACAGCTATATCAGAATAGTACGCGCCTACACCAGTTCCTCCTAAAGTTTTTGTCCAAGTGCTGCCGCCATCTTCGCTACGCATGATGCTTCCTGATAACGCTGCCAATACCACATCATCTTCTGAAGAAGGATCGAGTACAATGCGCCAAATCCTATCCCATAGATCTGATGTTTGAGGGGTTCCATTTTGAGTGCTTTCCAGTGAAAACCACGACTCTCCATTATCGGTAGTTTTTAGAATTCCGTTTCCTATATATCGTGCAGCTGTTCCCTGACTTGCGCTGTTGTAATCTTCACCTGATCCTGCATACCATGTCTCGGTCTTCCCAATGCGCGTATCTTGAACTAAGCATGTTATGCCCCATGTTTGATCATTGTTGGTTTTCTTTTCCCAACTGGCACCTTGATTAGTTGACTTATAAATATGGCCTGAAATGGATCCTGCAATAAGAATGCTATCGTTTGCTATGTCAATTCCCGCACCCCTTGTTCTACCGCCAAAGTTGAAAGGACCGCGTGCTGTGAATTCATAATAATCACCTCTGCCTACTTGAGTGTCAAGTACCGGTAACTTACTCGCAAAAGCCAGCTCTTGAGCACGTGTTACAGGGATTAATCCCGTTGCTGGATCTTGTAGTAGTCGTTGTTCCCATGCTTGGCGCAGCTGAGGATACATCATTCCTTCGCTCGATGCTTTGCTCTGCGATTCTGATACAGTTGAAAAAACGTAGGCAAAAACTGCAACAAAAAGGTATGATGTCGTGAGTAGAATTGGCTTGTTCATGCATCGAAAATAATGCAGAAGGATTGTGTTTGATACAAAACTGCATTTCCAATGTGATACATGTCTTCTTGTCACCTTTCAATTGTTGTTCAAGACTTTAGTTTAAATCGGATAAAAGTGCTCTGATTCCGCTAGCACAATCCTTATTTTCGTCCCGAAATCACATTCTTTATGGAACAAGCAAAGCCCTACACTCCCAAGAATAAAATCCGCATTGTTACTGCAGCATCATTGTTTGACGGCCACGATGCGGCCATTAATATCATGCGAAGAATTATACAAAGCACTGGTGCTGAGGTGATTCACTTAGGACACGACAGGAGTGTGGAGGAAGTAGTGAATTGTGCCATTCAAGAGGATGCGCAAGCCATTGCCATGACCAGCTACCAAGGTGGACACGTGGAATATTTCAAATACATGTATGACTTGTTGAAGGAGAAAGGCGCAGGTCACATCAAGATTTTTGGAGGAGGTGGAGGAACAATTCTTCCTGAAGAGATCAAAGAATTACACGCCTATGGCATAACCCGACTATATCATCCAGACGATGGAAGGGCTATGGGATTGCAGGGGATGATCAACGATATGCTCAAGCAAGCTGATTTCCCTACAGGAATGACCTTGAATGGTGAGGTTTCTCATTTGGTGGAAAAAGATCGCGGCTCCATTGCGCGATTGATTTCTGCGGCTGAAAATAATCCAGAAGGCTCGAAGGAAGAAATGGCGAAAGTGCATGCTATGGCTGTCACGAACAATGTGCCAATCTTGGGAATTACAGGCACCGGTGGTGCTGGGAAAAGTTCATTGGTAGATGAATTGGTGCGTAGGTTTTTGGTTGATTTTCCAGACAAAACATTGGGGATTGTAAGTGTAGACCCATCCAAAAAGAAAACAGGGGGAGCACTTTTAGGAGATAGAATTCGAATGAATGCTATTCGCAACGAGCGTGTATACATGCGTTCATTGGCGACTCGTCAGAGTAATTTGGCTTTAAGTAAGCATGTCAAGGAGGCATTGTCAATCCTAAAGGCGGCTAAGTTTGATTTGATCATTTTAGAGACTTCAGGAATTGGACAAAGCGATACAGAAATCTTAGACCACAGCGATGCCAGTTTGTATGTGATGACTCCTGAGTTTGGCGCTGCTACTCAGTTGGAAAAAATTGACATGCTCGATTTTGCAGATATCGTGGCTTTGAACAAGTTTGATAAACGAGGTGCGCTGGATGCAGTTCGTGATGTTAAAAAGCAGTACAAGCGCAACCATAATTTGTGGGATACGCCAGACGATGAAATTCCAGTTTACGGCACCATCGCTAGCCAATTCAACGATCCAGGCATGAATACGCTTTATAAGCGCATCATGGATTTATTGGTAACTAAAACTGGCGCAACTGAGCTCAAGTCTACATTCGAGATAACCGATGAGATGAGTGAGAAAATCTTCATCATCCCACTGGCTAGAACGCGCTACTTGAGCGAGATTGCAGAAAACAATCGCGCTTACGATAAATGGACTGAGGAACAAAGTCAAATTGCTGATTCCTTGTATGCCATTTCTAGAACCATCCAAGAACTGAAGTCCAGCAATGGGAGCGCTGACTTAATAACTGCTCTTGAAGAGAAATTTGAGCAAGTCAAGAAGGATTTAGATCCGCACAATTGGGATTCTATCCAAGAGTTTTCTGCTGAAATGCAGCGCTACAAAGATGAGTTCTACTCGTTCAAGGTGCGCGATAAAGAGATCAAGATTGCCACGCACACGGAAAGTTTGAGTCACTCTCAAATTCCTAAAGTTTCAACTCCAAAATACAGAAGTTGGGGCGACATTTTAAGGTGGACCTTGCAGGAAAATGTGCCGGGCAAATTCCCTTACACCGCAGGTTTGTTTCCTTTCAAACGAGAAGGCGAAGACCCCACTAGAATGTTTGCCGGAGAAGGTGGGCCAGAGAGAACCAACAGACGTTTTCACTATGTGAGTTTGGGCATGCCAGCCAAGCGTTTGAGTACAGCTTTTGACTCGGTAACGTTGTATGGTAACGACCCTTATCACCGACCAGACATCTATGGCAAAGTCGGAAATTCAGGAGTGAGCATTTGCTGCTTGGATGATGCCAAGAAACTGTATTCTGGATTCGACCTTTCTGATCCTAAGACATCCGTTTCTATGACCATCAATGGACCTGCGCCAATGTTGCTTGGATTCTTCATGAATGCAGCCATCGATCAGGCGTGTGAGAAATACATTAAGGCAAATAAACTTGAGAATAAAGTAGAGGCGAAACTCAAAGAGATTTGGGATGATCGAGGATTAGAACGACCTAAATATCAAGGCGAATTGCCCGAGGGTAATGACGGACTTGGCTTGATGCTGTTGGGCGTTACTGGAGATCTGGTGTTGGAAAAAGAGGTATACGAGAAGATCAAGAAAGAAACCATGAGCGTTGTTCGAGGAACCGTGCAAGCGGACATATTAAAGGAAGATCAGGCGCAAAACACTTGTATTTTCAGCACTGAATTTGCCCTTCGATTAATGGGAGATGTGCAAGAAAGCTTCATCAACCATGCTGTGCGCAATTTTTATTCGGTTTCTATTAGTGGTTACCATATTGCAGAGGCTGGAGCAAATCCAATCACGCAATTGGCATTTACCCTGGCTAACGGTTTTACTTATGTTGAATATTACCTGAGCCGAGGGATGGATATCAATGCATTCGGACCAAACTTGAGCTTCTTTTTTAGCAATGGAATCGATCCAGAATACGCTGTGATTGGTCGTGTAGCTCGAAAAATTTGGGCAAAAGCCTTGGCTAAGAAATATGGTGCCAACGCGCGTGCTCAAATGTTGAAATACCATATTCAAACCAGTGGTCGCAGCTTGCACGCTCAAGAGATTGATTTCAACGATATCCGCACCACATTGCAGGCTTTGTATGCGATTTACGACAATTGTAATTCACTGCACACCAATGCCTATGATGAGGCGATCACCACACCAACCGAAGAAAGCGTGCGCAGGGCGATGGCCATTCAGCTGATCATCAACCGAGAGTTGGGTCTTGCCAAGAATGAGAATCCGCTGCAAGGATCATTCATCATAGAAGAGTTGACCGAATTGGTGGAAGAAGCGGTGCTGCTTGAGTTTGATCGTATCACAGAACGCGGTGGCGTTTTAGGAGCGATGGAAACCATGTACCAACGCAGTAAGATTCAAGAAGAAAGCTTGTATTACGAGACTCTGAAGCATACAGGCGAATTCCCAATCATTGGGGTAAATACCTTCTTGAGTTCAAAAGGCAGCCCAACGGTGCTTCCGAGAGAAGTAATCCGCGCTACAGAAGAAGAAAAGCAATACCAGATTGCGATGAAGAATCGCTTGCAAGAAGCCTATGGCAATAAGCAAGAAGATCTATTGCGCAACTTGCAGTTGGCAGCCATCAACAATCGAAACATGTTTGAAGAACTGATGGAAGTGTGCAAGTATTCTTCTTTGGGCCAGATTACCGATTCGTTGTTCGAGGTCGGAGGACAATACCGCAGAAACATGTAGTGAATTGTCCGGAGATACGCCCACTGGGGCGATAAGCGGTCAGTATAGACGCAATATGTAAACTGAAATTTATGCTGTCAATCCTGAGCTTGTCGAAGGGTAGAAAAAAATATTGAAGAAAGTTGCAATTGTTACTGTGGATTCAATTCAAAAAAGAATTCGAATGCTGGCGAGGGAGTTTAGAGCAGATAGACGATGTTTGCGTAATTGGGGTTATGATATGAAAAAAATCGGGGTAACATGTATACTCGCAAGTTTCGGCTTGATTTTCTACACTGTGATGATGGAAAAATCACAAGTTGGTCTTTCCGCGTTCGAGGTGATGATGCTTGTGAGTGATTTTACATTATTTTTTGGAGGATTAGGTTTGGTTTTTTGGGCGAGCAAAAAGGAGACTAGAAGCAGAGCCATAAAGATCCTAATTCCATTCTGCGGGATACTGGTTACAGGCGGCATTTTTTTTAAAATATTCCACCTGCCAACCGCATCTATTCAACTGATCCTGGGTGTTTTTATGTTTAGCTTCATTGTTGGTCCAATCATAGCCCGTCAGCGATATGAAAAATGGAAAGACCTGACCCATTCTAAGGCTAAATTGCTTGCCATAATGCTCACAGATAGCGCAGGATTTGCACTGATTGGGCTAGGTCTTACGTTTTGGATTCAGCATTGGCCAGGTGCCATGGTGATTGTCTTTATTGGTCTGCTTCTGCTTGTCGGTTCGGCAGTATTGTGGAATAACTCTATTGACCTTCTCTTTAGAATACAGCTTAAAACAAGTGCTGATTTGCGTTTTGTGAATGAGCAACTTGAAGAAAAGAGCAATGAGATTACGGATTCTATAAAGTATGCAAAACGCATTCAAGAGGCAATTCTGCCACCTGTAAAGTTGGTCAAGGAGCATTTAGAACAAAGCTTTATCCTTTACAAACCCAAAGACATTGTAGCTGGCGATTTCTATTGGATGGAGTCCGTTGGCGATGTGGTTTACTTCGCAGCTGCAGACTGCACTGGTCACGGAGTGCCAGGTGCGATGGTTTCGGTGATTTGCAACAATGGGCTGAATCGTTCGGTTCGTGAATTTTGCTTGAGAAAGCCATCTGAAATCTTGGATAAAACACGTGAACTCGTAATCCAAGAATTTGAGAAAAGTGAAGAAGAAGTAAAAGACGGAATGGATATTTCATTGTGTGCTTTGAATACGAAAACCAATGAGTTAGAGTGGGCGGGAGCGAATAATCCGTTGTGGATAGTATCAAGTAACGTGGGGCAAGTTGCGAGGAGTTTTCCAGACCAAGCCAGCGACTCGTCCTTTGAAACTAGCGACTTGCTTTTCGAAGTAAAAGCAAATAAGCAGCCTATCGGCAAATACGGACTCGAAACTCCATTTACCAACCATAGCATACAACTTGAAAAAGGAGATACCATTTACATTTTTAGCGATGGCTATCCCGATCAATTTGGTGGAGAGAATGGCAAGAAATACAAAAGTGGAAACTTCAAGAAAACCTTGGTGCGCCTTTCTAAAGAAACCATCGAAAAACAAAAGCAAATGCTCGATCAAGAATTTGAAAGTTGGCGCGGAAGTATAGAGCAAATTGATGATGTTTGCGTTATTGGTGTTCGTGTGTAGAAGGTCAGTGAATTCAATTGAGTTGCACTGCTGTTTATCACCTTATAAACCAGCATCGCTGAATGAGTCCTTCTTTCACTTCATAAATGGCCATAATTTTAAAAGGTTCTTCTCGTCCAGTAATCCACTCATGATCGAACACGTAGTTGCCTTGAACCATTCTTCCCATCAGGGTTGATCTATTTTCGGGGTTTTCAGAGAACATCTTTCCATACCGCTTACGAATTTCTTCTCTGCCATTCATTGCCGGTTCAGTTTCATTGAGAGCCACTCATGATGTCCATACCCAGCACAGGCATAAATCGGCCAAGCATAACATGGTATTGGTAACCAACTCTGAGAGAAATAGAGCCTTCACTTTTGTTACTATATGAGTCTGAAGGGATGGATATGGTTCCTCCTGTAATTAAGCGGATCGCTCCATTTCTGATAAATCGCTTATATCCAATGCTTGGCATTGCTAAAAAACCGTTTTGAGAAAGTTCACCTCCTTGGAGAAGCCCAAAACTGAATTCATTCTTATAAACTCTGTACGGACTATCGCTTGAGTCCTGCGCAAGACTGAGTTGGCTTGTAAAAAGAATACAAACTGAAATAAGAATTACTGCATTCTTTTTAATTGTGTTTATGGCAGTTGTAAGCAATTGGTCGACTTATGTATAAGTATTACAATTATCAAGGCTTAATCTTTAATTTATTGATGGCCTTCACTGGTCCTGGACACTTTTGTTGATGGCATACCAAGCAATTTTGAAGCATGATATTGAACGCCTCCGCTTGGTTCTGTGAGGTTTGCTCAAATGATGCGTAGTTACTGAGGAACGCGTCCGCCATGGCCTTATACGTTTCGTCTATTTTTTCAGGTTCGGTAGCATGAGCCGTTTGAATACGCTTGAATTCTTCATAGAAGTCTGTTTTGACGGTGAGCCCTTCGTCCAAAGAGTCTTTTACCAACTTCATCTCATCATACATTTTTCGCATCAACAGGGCGAGTTCACTTCGTTCAACTCCATTAACCACCTTCATTCCCTTTTCGGTATCTACCTGTTCGATAGAAGTATCTTTAGGCTCTTCGCTTTGGGTGCAGGACCAAATGAACCCGATTAACGTTACCAAGATGATAGATTTTCTCATCAGTAATCTCCTTTTTTCCACCACTTCGTGGCCACAACGTTGCCTCCCTTAAAAGCAAAAATGAGGTAGTCCTTTTTTCTCCATAAGTAAACCACAAAATATTCCCCAGCGGGAAGTTTATATGACGGTGGAAGTGACTTTCCAGATGGTTTTCCATCCCTTCCAATCGTTACTTTTTGATTCTCATATTCTGCAAGAGATCCCTTGTAATATGGATCTCCCATGCTGATTAATACATTTTCGGTGCTTGCCTTTGTTTCGAGCAATTGACCGCTCAATTTCCGCATTAATTTTTCAAAGTCGCTGCCCGTTGTATCGCAGTATGGATTGCGATATGAGAGCAGTCGCCTATACTCAGTGCTCACTTCATCCATAGTCGCATTATCTATGGACTCAAGGGTTGTTGAGCAAGCACCTTGGGCGTTTACTTGATGAATTGAAACAAGAAAAAATAAAGCAATGGTTGCAAGTAAGTTGAACTTCATAAGAATCGGTTTAATCAAGTTACAATATTAAAACTCTCAGCCTTTAGTTAAAGGCCAACATTCACTCCAACATTAATTGTTGGATTTCGATAAGGTGAATACGTTCGCCTCAACACTTCATACAAGGCTACAACTCCGAAACTCACATTGTCAGATATTGGATACATGTATCCACCTCCAATAAATAAGTTCGGAATGTTTACCCGATTACCTGAATAATCAAAATGACCGTTAAGAACTTGATATTCTGTATGTGCAAATAGATTTTCTGTGAAGAAGTATCTCGCAAATCCCGAGTAGCCGAAGACATGCGACTCGAAATTTCCAATGCTGTTATCTCTGAAATACTGGTATTGAAGCTGAGTGCCAATTGAAAATCGGTCGGTTACCTTAAAACCTACAAGTGGAGCCAAATTCACAAACGTGAAGGTTCCGAATTGAGCGCCAACGTTTCCTCCAAAATAAAACTTGTCCTTCCAGTCGGTTTTAAGGCCGCTGTCGTAAGTTTCTAGTCCTTGAGAAAATGATGGCAAGCCCAACAGCGAAAAGGCAACTAGGGCGATAAATCTGTCCAGAAAAAAACGTTTCATGCTCTCCTTCATACACGTGCAAAGTTAACGTCACTCTGAAGAAATTAGTTTAATTTTTCCCACCACTCTTCAGACGATAATTGAGAACCCAATGTAAATCGTTCACCAATTTTCGGTGTGAAAATGGGCATATTAAGATCGGCAGCTCTAACGGACATTCGCTCGACTGGTTCTTTCCATGGATGCAGTGAAAGTTCAAACATTCCCCAATGAATTGGCATCATGATATTTGCGTTTAAATCAACCGCTGCTTGAGCGGTTTCTTCGGGAAGCATATGAATCTCTTGCCAAAGTTTGTTGTACTGACCACATTCCAACATAGCGAGATCAAATGGACCGTATTTCTCACCTATCTTCTTAAAACCGGAGAAATAACCTGAATCACCGCTAAAAAATACCTTGCTTTTTTTGCCCTGAATTACCCAAGAACACCACAATGTGCTGGCTCGATCGCTGATCGCTCTTCCTGAGAAGTGTTGTGATGGGGTGCAAGCGAGTTGAATACCGTCAAAAGAGATTTCTTGCCACCAATCTAACTCGTGAATTTTTTCTTCTTCAACTCCCCAATGCTTCAAATGGCTTCCAAGTCCCAAAGGCACATAATAATGTGAAACTCGGTCTTTGATGCTCATAATGGTATGGTAATCGAGATGATCGTAGTGGTCATGAGATAGGATGATCGCGTCAATTTCAGGCAGGTCATCAATCGCGATTGGTAGGTCATCGGAGAATCGGTTTATTTGAAAAGTGAACGGTGCAGCAGCTGGACCCAACATAGGGTCGAGCAAGATCTTTTTACCGTCCATTTCCAACAAAAATGCGCTGTGTCCGAACCAAGTGAGGGCCGTTATTGAATCTGGTGCGCTTTCAATGACCCCAATGTTAGGGTGTAGAATGGGTAATGAATCGGGAACCATTCCATCGGGCTTATTCATATAAGCTCGAATCATTTGAGCGAGCTTCGAAAGGCTCATCTCCATATCGATTGCTCCTGCATTTTCAAAGTTTGAACCATTGTGCTGTGTCGAACCTTGAATTCGCTTGAGGTGCATTCCATATGGCTTTTGCCCAAATTGAGGCTGCTGCAAAACCAAGTATCCAGCAATTCCGATAAATGCTATCAGTATGATGACCGCGAGAAAGGAATATTTTAAAATCTTCATCCTAATAATAATTCCTTCAAAGAAATATTAAAAGAATCCTCTCCAAACCGTAATCGTGTTGACTGGCATAATACGAGTTCGAACGGGATGGGAATTCAATTGGTTTAGCGCA
>Ga0181563_10000982_pt1 | contig 27998 bp, 24 predicted proteins | sample 011ome_25_FD_133759 | JGI IMG/M metagenome (GOLD analysis project Ga0181563, IMG submission 133759) | Coastal salt marsh microbial communities from the Groves Creek Marsh, Skidaway Island, Georgia - 011512CT metaG (megahit assembly) | ecosystem: Environmental > Aquatic > Marine > Intertidal...
CGGATATGAAACTCGTGAACAGGCATTAGCCCACTTAATGAATCAAGGGGTGCTTGATGTTGTCAAGCCAGAAATGTTTGCTGAATTATACGAGTTGATCCCTAAAGGATTCTCCAATAGAGTCATCATGGAAGCAGTTACTGGGACGAATTAAGCTTATTTAGATTTTTTAAGAAATAGCCCTCCCAAGTGGAGGGTTTTTCTTTTACACCAATGAGGACAATCCAAATCCTTTCTAAACAATTACTATTATTGACCTAACTTAAGATTTACTTGAGGTAAAATGGGGGGTGGTTTGTTTAAGGTTTGTGTGGATACGGCGGTGAGACTCTTCACTCTGTTAGAAGGTTTTTTTAATTTTTAAAAAAGCAATGGTTCATCTGAGTTTTATCTGCTTTAGGTGAAATTTTTAAGATATATATATTTTTTTACAAGAATTAAATTAACAGGTTTAATTTGAATGCTTAAGTTATTTTAAATTAGTTATGCGAAAAGCTTTGCGAGCGCAAGAACCGTTTAGTTTATGAAAACTGGCGACCCTTAAAATAATTGCCCAATAAGAACTTATCCATTACTTTTATCTGAAAAACTGCTAAAATGAAGAAAGTCTTCTTCTTATTTTCTCTTGTTCCTCTTTTTTTGTTTTCTCAAAAGTGGAATGATAGGGCTAATTCTGGCGATGGGCTTGTGGGAATTTCTATAGGTTTTCTCATTGAAGGGCAAACCAAATACCCCACTCCTTATTACGGTCCTCAGCGGACAGGTTTTTACAATGATGGAGCCTATCACCTCACTCTTGATATATATTACAACAAGTTTATTTTAGGAATTCAGTTCGCCGAGGAGTTTTTATATCTAGAAAAATTCAACCAAGGAGGTGTTTGGAAACCCAGGGGATTTAACAATAGTTTTTCTTCATTGACAAGATCTTACTGGATCAATTTAGGCTATAACGTCTTTTATAATTTTAATTTTAAATTAGGAGTGGGCCATAGAAGGGGACCTCAAAGACAATTAATCCACAGGGGTTCAACAGCTTCTGAAGTGGCCTTTGGTTATGACTATACCGATCCTAATAGCCCTTACAACACCCGTTCCTCTTTAAATACTTATAATGAGTTTGATTATTCCCTATCGATTGCCTATCCTCTTAGAGTTTATGGAAAATTTGGACTTGTCCCTGCATTGGGATATAATGTCAAATATGGAGGGTTTTTAACAGGACTAAGTGTAATATACTGATGAAAAAAGGGGTATTTATTTTATTGATGCTGTCGCTTTACGGTTGTTTTAATCGTTCTTTATCAGAGGATACAATTGACCTGGACCTGATAACAGAAGAGTCAACTGACCCCGATGAAGTTCCAACCCTTAGTGGAATTATCTATTTTGAGGAAGGCGTTTGCAAATGTCCCGAAGCTTCGGAGGGTTATACCGAAGTCATCGATCAGATTACCTATACAGCTGTGGACAATGCCTCAATTCGCTCTCAAATTGCAGCGAAAAATTATAAACTGTGTACCACTTTAGTCACGGAGATGGAGTCCTTATTTCTATCGAATAGTACTTTTAATGAGGATATTAATTTTTGGGACACCTCTAATGTAACCACTATGCGGCAATTGTTTCAAGGGGCAAGGGCATTCAATCAAGAACTGGGGGACTGGGACACTTCCAAGGTAACAGACATGGAAGCCATGTTTCAACAAGCAACTTCATTTAATCAAGAAATTGGCGAATGGAATACCTCCAAAGTGACTTCCATGCGTGCTATGTTCAAAGAAGCCTCTGTATTTAATCAGCCTCTTGCGAATTGGGATACCGCCAAGGTTACGGATATGGGATCTCTGTTTGAGGATGCCAGAGCTTTTAATCAAGATATTGGCTCTTGGTTAACCAATCAAGTTACGGACATGAGTCATCTGTTTCGTAAAGCAATGAAATTCGACCAAGCGCTTGAAAACTGGGATACCTCCAGGGTAACTACCATGGAAGCCATGTTTCAACAGGCAATTTCATTTAATCAAGAGATTGGCAACTGGAACACCTCTAAGGTGACTTCCCTACGAGGAATGTTTTTAGAAGCAACAACATTCAATCAGGATATTGACCAATGGAACACCTCTAATGTAACCGATATGGAATCCATGTTTCAAAAAGCAGTAGCTTTTGATCAAAAAATAGATAATTGGAATACCTCTAAGGTAACGACCATGGCAAAACTGTTTCAAGAGGCTACTGTATTCAACCAAAATATAGGGAATTGGAATACATCAAGTGTGGTGAATATGAAGGCCATGTTTCAAGAAGCGCTCGCCTTTAATCAGGATATTGGAAATTGGGATACCTCCGCTGTAGTGAACATGAATTCCATGTTTTACCGAGCCCTTAGTTTTAATCAAGGTATAGGTAGTTGGGACACTTCTATGGTAATAGATATGAAAGCGATGTTTATTTATGCAGCTTCCTTTAATCAGGATATTGGAAATTGGGATACTTCTAAAGTAACGACCATGGCATCGATGTTCAATTATGCCACAGCATTTAATCAAGATATTGGTAACTGGAATACTTCCAGTTTGAAGGATATGGAGGCCATGTTTAAATATGCAACCTCATTTAATCAAGATATAGGAGGTTGGAATACGTCCTTGGTGACCAATATGTATTCTATGTTTGAACAAGCCTTCTCTTTTAACCAAAACCTATCCGATTGGGACACCTCCAATGTGGTCAGTATGGGAGCCATGTTTCAACAAGCCACCGCTTTCAATCAAAACATAGGAAGTTGGGACACCTCCAAAGTGGTAAGTATGGTGTCCATGTTTAATTCTGTAAGTTCATTTAATCAAGACATCAGCGGTTGGGATACCTCAAAGGTAACCAATATGGGGGCCATGTTTAAAAATGCCACCGCCTTTAATCAAAATATTGGGGTTTGGAATACTTCCAGTGTCATAAATATGTATTCCATGTTTCAAGAAGCACTGGCCTTCAATCAAGATCTTTCGGGCTGGTGCGTAAGTAATATTACTGCTGAACCTTCAGAGTTTTCGATAAATTCACCTTTAACCAATGCCAAAAAGCCCATTTGGGGAAGCTGTCCCTAGCTGCCTAAAGGGGCTTGTTGAGGTCCATCCCACATCCACTAATTAGGTCTGTCCGATTGTGTTGGACTTAAAATCCAATGACCATTGCGGGCGTGCATGTTCAAGTCCCGCCTCGAGCACAAAAAACCCTCCAATCGGAGGGTTTTCCTTTTAATCAATGGATAGATTTAAAATCTTTTAACCCTCTTGTAATCTTAAATTAGAGATCTTGATGATGTCTTAATTAGCTCTATTTTTATATTTTTTTATTAGACATGAATAACCAACCTAAAATTCTACTCTTAATTTATGTAATGCTTTTGTTGGTTAATCATGCTTGTAAAAAAAATAATTTAGATATTGTTAAGTGCCAATTAATTAATTCGATTTCATTAACACAAACTTCCTGGTTTACTTCATTCAATGGATCTTATGAGGAATCCCATGGACATTTTATTTTTAAAACTACAATTAATTTCAGTCAATGAACACCTCTTTTTTTTAGCCGAACATTCTTTTTTAAAATATAAAAGATCTTTAGTAATAGGATAGAATCTGTACATTTGAGTAAACAAAATTATGGAGCAACTATTTGCAAATTACGGGATTGAGATTGTCGTTGGTATGATAGCTTCAGTATTGATTGTTATTGCTGCAAGAATCGTATATTTTAGTTACTTTAAGGGAAATAAAGACAATGGATAAGGGTTTATTTATTGGATTAATTGTTTCTGCGGGAGCATTTATCGTATTTTTAATTTAAGACGAAAAGAAAAGACTTTTATAAATGTGAAATTAAAGCATTTAAAAAGTTTCTTGGGGTCAAATAACATTTGAGAGTATTGGTGCCTAACTATGGATACGGTCAAAACAAATCTCTATCGAGACTACCTTCGGTTTTTAGCTACTGAATTCAAAGTAGAATACAGCTCTTATGCTGAATATCACAACTGGAGTATAAACTACAGCAGTGAGTTTTGGGAGACCATTTCTAAGTACTTTAAAATTGAATTTGACCAGCCTTATTCTAAAGTTCAAAAACAGAAAGAACACCCTTGGAAAACAGTATGGTTTTTAGATTCTAAGCTGAATTACGCAAAACACATTTTTAGGAACTACAACACTGAGCACCCTGCTCTAATTTACCAAAGTGAGACGACTCCATTAAATGAAATCAGCTGGCAAGAACTTTTAGGTCAGACCCTCAGGTTACAAGAAAAACTAGTCAATTTAGGCGTGGAACAAGGCGATGTAGTTGCTGCTTATGGACCGAATACCCCAGCGACTGTGGCAGCATTTTTAGCTTGTAATTCCCTAGGAGCAATTTGGAGTTCCTGCTCACCAGATTTTGGAATAGAAGCGGTATGTGACCGTTTTATTCAGCTAACCCCTAAAGTACTTTTTAGTTATTCCAGCTATACCCATAATGGTAAAGAGTACAATACCTCAAAAAAAGTAGAACAGCTAAAGAAAGTTTTAGGAAAAGCATGTGAATCCGTAAGCCTTGAAGAATATGATGTTTTTGAGAACAATACAAGAAGTCTAAAGGAACTCTCTTTTACTCCTGTTGATTTTTCGGCTCCAATTTGGATTCTTTTTTCTTCAGGAACGACAGGTAAACCCAAAGCCATTGTTCATAAAACAGGCGCCATGCTTTTAGAACATTTAAAAGCGCTTGGTCTGCATCAAAATGTTTGTCCAGGGGATCGGTATTTTTGGTATTCTACTACAGGCTGGATGATGTGGAACTATGCCCTGAGCAGTTTGCTCTGTGGGGCAAGCCTTTGTGTTTATAATGGAGCGGTTAATCATCCAAATCAAAACGTCTTATGGGATTTTGCCACTAAGGCAAAAATCAATCATTTTGGTCATGGAGCTTCTTATTATCAGGCCCTTTTTAAAAACATTTCATTTAGCGTCAAAACTTCTGAGCTTGCTCTAAAAACCCTTGGTTCTACCGGTTCGCCTCTAGATGCTGCTACAACAGTTAAACTTCAAAACACATTTTCAAAAACACATATAATTTCTTTAAGTGGAGGGACAGATGTCTGTACTGCTTTTGTTGGAGGACATCCAGAATTAGACGTCAAGCCAGGGGAAATACAATGTAAAATGTTAGGAGCACCAGTATCGATTTACGATGAAAATGCAAAAAAAGTCATAGACTCCCCAGGGGAGCTTATCCTTGAAGGGCCTTTTATTGCACTCCCAAAAGCATTGTGGGGAGATGAAGACTTTTCCCAGTATAAAAAAAGTTATTATTCGATGTTTGAAAATGTCTGGAATCACGGCGATTGGGCAACCGAGACTAAATCAGGGGGTTTTATAATTCACGGGCGGTCAGATGCTACCCTAAATCGATCGGGGATCCGAATTGGGACTGCGGAATTTTATGCCCTTTTTGACAAAAGAAAAGATATTGAGGACAGTTTAATTATTCACCTTTCAAAGGAAGGCGAGGACGCTCTGTACCTATTTCTAAAAGGAAATAGTAAAATTGATTTTAATGAATTAAAAAAGGACATTCGCAAAAACTGTTCACCCCGACATGTTCCCGATTACATACATTTAGTTCCAGACATCCCCTATACCAACAGCGGGAAAAAGGTGGAAATCCCAATAAAAAAATTACTCAGCGGGATTTCATTAGACGAAGCCTTAAGCAAGGAAAGTTTGAGAAACCCTAAGGCATTGGAGTGGTTTACTGAATTTGCATTAAAGGACAGTTCTTTTTCTCACTAGCTGAAAACGCGAGAACTTAAGAGCTTCTGCTTCTAGAAGAGATTTCAATTTTAATTCAGCAGCTAGGAGGTTATTCTAAAGATGAGAAGCTTTTATTGAAACAGTATGTGTAATTTACACCAAAAACGAATCATCTTATGTTTCAGCTCTATCTAATGGGAGGGATATATATTCTGCTTGGGTTTGCACACTTTACTCATACGGAATTTTACAGACCACTGATGCCACAATTTTTACCAGCTCATGCTTTGTTAATTTATTTAAGTGGCTTTGCTGAAATTCTTTTAGGTCTTGGGGTTTTCTTTTCTTTAACTCGAAATTACGCTTTATGGGGCATCATGTTTATGCTTACTATATTTATGATAATTCATATTAACATGCTTTTTCCAGGGAATCGTCTAGGGGTTTCACTGGGGTTACTGTGGTTGCGAATACCACTTCAAGTTCTGTTGATTTATTGGGCTTATATCAATCAATCTTTAAGAATCTTTTAAACGCTTTTATTAAGGGTTACTGCTTTCTAAATTTGCAATGGGAAAAGGAGGTTGCGTAACTGAAAAGATTCTTAGGGACAAGCTTTGTGAAGTCTTATGGGTGAAGCTTGAGTGTTTTTAACAAGTTCTTTTTTACTTTATAAATGAATATTTTTTCTCTATAAGATTGAGGTATTGGCGACATTAAACGTGTTTTAAAAATTATACACAAGAGGCTTTGATTAATTTTGTTTAACTTTATTAAAAAAAGAAAATACAGCTATGCTTGAAAGAAAGCCATTAAACTCTATTGATCGAACCGCACGTAAAATAAGCTTTGATAGATATTCAAGATTTAAAACCTTACTTTGGTTTTACAAAACGATGCTTTTTTAAAGATTAAACAGTTGTTTAAATAATTCTCATCTACAAGGGGAAATTTTTAAAACTCATTAAAGTCGAGTTCTTAAATTTTAGGAAGAAAATCTGCCTATAAATGTTTCAAGATACAGCGATTGTTTTAAACATTTAGCTCCGAAAGGCCTATTATTGTTCAAAAAAATATTTTTATTGTACCTTCATTTAAAGGAGCGAAGTCATCACAACAGAGATCTAATTTTCTCCTTTCGATGTGATTGCTTTTTATGAGCCAAGACCAACACATAATGCAAAAAACCTATTTCGACAGCGGTCAACTCCAAACAGAAGGCATGCTTATTTCGGGTAAAAAGCACGGAGAATGGAGGCATTATTTTGAATCAGGAGTCATTCGTATCATCAGCATTTATGAACATGGAGTTAAGGAGGGAAAATCCTATTGGTTTCACCCCAATGGCAATATTGGGTGGGAGGAAAATTATAGCCAGGGAATTCCCCAAGGAAAGTTTTTGTATTATGACGAAAGAGGACAATTGAGAATTGAAAGAGTATTTGAAAAGGGGAAAGAGGAGAGTTATATCTTTGACGGAAAAGAATTGAAGAAAAATTAAATTGCTTAGCTTTGAGTTTAAGCAATTTATATGAGAACTTTACTGTGCCTTTTCCTAGTTTGTACTCAACTTCAGGGTCAATCTTATTTTACTCAACAGTACGAACCTTTTGACGACTCCATTGATTCGCCCGAAACCTTCTTGGGGTATGAGATAGGGTCTCAACATACAAGACACGATCAGATCGTAGCTTATTTAGCTTATTTGGCAGTTGTTTCTGACAAGGCCCAAATCTCTTATTACGGTAAAACACATGAAGGTAGAAAACTTCCAATTTTAGCAATCAGTACTGAAGCGCATCTTTCCAAAATCGATGAGATACGGAAAACTCATGTTGAGTTTGCATTGGCGGGAAAAGAGCTCAAACCAAAAACCCCAATTGTGATTAATCTAGGGTACAATGTCCATGGTAATGAACCGTCGAGTTCAGAAGCGGCCTTACTTGCTGCCTATACCTTAGTTGCCTCCCAACAGAGCCAGATTAAAGACTTTAGAGAGCAAGCTCTTATTTTTGTGGATCCTACCATCAATCCAGATGGGAGAGATCGACATACACAATGGGCAAATACCTATAAGGGGAATCCGCTAGTGTCAGATCCCAATGATGCCGAGCATAATGAAGCATGGCCAAGGGGGAGAACAAATCATTATTGGTTTGATCTTAATCGAGATTGGCTTTTGGCGATCAATCCTGAAAGTCAAGGGAAACTGGAGTGGTACCATCAGTGGTATCCTAACGTAGTAACCGATTTTCACGAGATGGGGAGCCAAAGCACTTACTTTTTTGAGCCAATGAAAGCTAACGGCTCTTTGGATCCTATAATGCCAAAAGACAACTATATCAAACTGAATGAGCTTTTTGCCACTTATTTTTCAAAGCAACTTGACAGCATAGGGTCATTGTACTTTACCAAAGAAGTTTTTGACGGAACCTATCCAGGCTATGGTTCGTCATACCCCGATCTTCAGGGAGGCCTAGGTTTACTTTTTGAGCAAGCCAGCTCAAGAGGATTAAAGCAAAAAACGGCCTACGGATACATTAACTTTCCTTTTACGATACGCAATCAATTTGTTTCCAGTTTAGCGACAGTTCAGGCAGCAGTAGAGAATCAAAGTACTTTAAGAGAATATCAACGGGACTTCTTTAAGAGTGCTTTGGGTCGAAGTGCCAAGAGTAAAATTAAAGCATATACTTTTGAAGACAGGGATCAAAATAAAACAAAGGCATTTTTAGACAAACTACTACGCCATAAAGTTGAAGTTGTTAGGACAGCAGAAAACAGTTTTTCAGTTCCTACAGAGCAAAAGCAATACCGTATGGTTCAAACATTTTTTGAAACCTATCAAGCTTATAGAGACAGTGTTTATTACGATGCTTCAGCCTGGTCTGTAGCCCACTTTTACAACATCAAGTATAAAGGTGTAGCGAAGGCCCCTAAGGGTGAGCGATTAACACAGATTTCAAAACTCTACGGTTTAAATCCATTAAGAAAATCTAATTATGCTTACGCAGTTAATGCTCAAGATTACAATATTCCAGCATTGATTCAAGACATGCAAAGTGAAAAAGTGGTTGCCTCTGCAGCATTTAAACCATTTCAGTCAAGTGACGGAACTTCTTTTGCCTATGGATCTGTTGTTATACCGGTAGCACTTCAAACCCATACTGATGATCAACTATTTGAGATTTTAAACAAGCTTCAAGAAAAACATCAGATACAAATTCACAGCCTTTCTTCTGGATTTAGCTCGAAAGGAATTGACCTAGGAAGCCGTTATATAAGACCGATAAAAAAACCTAAAGCTGTTATGATTATTGGAAATGGCACTCGTTCATATGAAGCTGGAGAGGTGTGGCATTTGTTGGACACAAGAGTTGGAATGCCGATCACTAAAATTCATCAATACCGTTTCAGTAAGCTCGATTTAGATCAGTATAATACTTTGGTTTTGGTTTCGGGGACTTATGAATGGAATGAATCAATGGTTACCAAACTTAAAAACTGGACTGCTAAAGGGAATACAATTGTTGCAATAGGAACAGCAAATAAGGCATTGATAAAGCATAAAATTATCAAAGAGAAGTTAATTACAAAGATAAAAGATTCCACGGCCATTGTAAAAAGCAAGCCCTATGCAGATGCACCTGAAAACATTGGTAGAGAAAAATTGGGAGGCGTCTTTCTAAAAGGAAACCTAGACCTTACACATCCTCTAAATTTTGGTTATATCAATCCAAGCGTTAGCCTATATAAAAACAATCTGGTATGGTTAGCACCGAGTAAAAATCCTTACGGTACCCCAGTAAAATACGATGGAGACCCACATATAGATGGATATATTTCCAAGACTATTAGAAAGGAGTTTCTACCCAAGTCAGCGGCAGTAATTGTCTCTAGTGTTGGCAAAGGAAGAGTGGTGATGTTTGCAGACAACCCCAATTTTAGGGGAACGGCATACGGCACCAACAGGATGTTTTTAAATGCTATTTTCTTAGCGAATCACATTACTGTACCAAAACTAGACGCCACATCAAACAAGGAACATTAAGGAGTTAAGAGGGTTCTTTTATAAAGATGTTCTTCAATTTTTTCTTTTGAATAATATACTGGGAAATAAACATCCTTTGCCCAATCCTCGTACAAATTAGTATAAAACGGACTGTCGGGATTGCCTGACTGGCCAGGAGCATTTGTTCCTATGGTGGCATCCCAATCTCCTGTATTGACAATCATTCTAAAACTTGCACCACTGCTTTGACGCTTATTGCTTCCTGTGGAACCAGGCGTATAGGCGTTGCCCCCTCTTGGAAGTGAAGGCAGATTAAGTTTCTTTGTATATTGAGAAGAAGCTACAGCCCCAAGAGCATGAGTGATGGAGCTGTGTTTGTACGCTTCTTGACCGTATTGCCATTGCAAGGGCTCTTCTCCTAGGGATTTTTTTAAATTACCAACGGCATTTTTAAAAGCCTCCATTAGAAAAGAATTCCTCGAACTGTGTGATTTAAAAGGACTGTCTTTTGGTTTTTGAATCCAATCCAAAATACGTTTAAGCTGAAGTTTGCCTAAGTGTTTTTTTACATTTTCTGGCACAAATTTCTCATGGGCTAATCGTTGAATTTCATCCTCCCAAGCTACGTAAATACCAGCTTCGATAGATGTGGGTTCAAGGCGTTGATCCCAATTGGAGAATTTATTTTGGAGCTGGGCGAGTTGCGGATCAAGGGGAAGCTCAAGCAACAAAGGAATCAAAGTGCGAGCGGGCAAAGAAGCAACATCCGTTTGTAAACGCCGCATATCTTCCATATTTAAATGGTTCTTACTCTCCAAAAATTCATTTACCCGATCCCCTCTGTAAGGATCAGACCACGAAAAGCCGATGGCATTCCAATGTTCGTAATCTTCAGGGGTTACATTTTGATTTGCAGTAGCGATAAAACCACTTTTCGGATTCAGTTCGTTTGGCTTTTGAATAATGGGCAGGTATCCATCCCAATCATAACTTCCATCTCCTGGTACAGGGACAAGACCTGAAGAGTGATTCCTTACAGGTGCAATACCAACTGCTTGCCAACCAATAGTTCCATTTTTATCAGCCCAAATCATATTTTCTCCTGGGATATGACTGTAATTGCAGGCATCTCTAAATTCCTCCCAGTTTTGAGCCTGATCCATACGCAAGGATGCAAGATAAGGAGATCCACCAGGATCTAACCAAGCACAGCGAACGCCATAGGCTTTTAGCGCCTTTTTGTTGAGATAGGTTATAGGACCGTGATGACTGTAATATAATTTGATGGTTTCGTTTGGACCATCTTTTACTTTGACCACTTCCTCAATAATTTTAAAATCTTTCCACTCACCTTTATATTTGTATTGTAGCGGGTTCTTTGGATTGAGTTCATATTGGTAGAGGTCTTCTCCGTCAGTCCTAAACACGGTCAATCCCCACGCACCGATTCCATTATGGCCTATTGAAATACCGGGGATTTCTGGCTCGCCTCCACCAATGACATTCCATCCTGGCGCAACCAAATGTGCCATATAACGCAGTGAAGGAACAGCAATCGTTCGATGAGGGTCGTTAGCCATATAAGTATTGCCATCGACTGTTTTTGATCCAGCAACGACCCAATTATTACTCCCAATGGCTAGGGAGTCTTTTGATAATTCGTTGAATTGATTTAACAAGCTAATGGCTTCAGCAGTTCTGTATTCTGGTTGAAGGTCCCGAGGCTCAAATTGCACCCCTTTTCTAAATGCAAAATACGGTGCGAGTAGGTCTTCAAAAAGAAGCTGTTGATCAATTTTAGGATCTAAATCCAAGACGGGTTCTTGAGGGTGTAACCAGAGTAGATCCTTAACTTTTTCAGGACCAATAAGTGCAACTGCTCGACCGATTTCAAGTTCCTGACCAATATTTCCCAGCAGCCCTTGATGTCTGGAAATGACCACTTCTGCCGTCCACGGTTGAGGTTCAATCCCTAAAATTTTAAAGGGTAAGGGGAGTTTTTCAGGAGTGTTTATAACAGACTTTATATAAGCATTAACTCCTGAGACGTAAGCTTCAATAATGGCTTTTCCTTCAGGGTGGTAATGGTTTAGCTCACGATCAAGATCCCCTCTATATTTAAAAAGCCGCGTTCCAATATCCCGTTTTAATTCTCTTGCGCCTAAAATTTCAGCGACAGTTCCAGTCGCTTGCCTTCTCCAAATTTCAAATTGAAATAACCGATCTTGTGCTGCTGCATAACCCTGAGTAAAAAATAGATCGTGTTGATTTTGAGCATATAGGTGATTAATCCCCCATTGATCTCGAAGAATCTCTACACTTTGTTTTAAACCTTCAACACTTCTTTTTTCCTGCTCAACAAGAGTCGACTCGGTACAATTATTTAAAAGGATGAGGCTTAAGAAATAAACAAGTTTACGCATATCAATTATTTTTTTTATTGAGTATCTGAAGATGGAATCCATCGAGTACTTAGATCTACTTCGGACATATCTTTATCCAAAGGGAACAAAGGCCGCTGAACTCTTTTATAGTCTAATCGTTCCAAGTCTTGATCTACACCACCTGGGGTGAGCGCCATAATCCAATCCCCTCTAAGATTGTAAAGTTCAGGAACGAGATAGCCTATTTTTACCACTAAAATATCACTGGATCTAGGGTCTAACCCCAATTGGGTAAAGTCTTTTTCACGATGATAGGGTTTTCTTTTTTTGGCTACGATCACGCGGATACTTCCTACTCTGACAACGGCCTCAACCTCAGCATGAACATCGCCTTTATAAATTGATTCAACAACACCTTCTAAGAGAATGGGAGGAGCAAAGCGATCATCAACTGCCGCACCTACCGATGCTTTTACTTTTCCTCCAACCCCTGAGTCTAAGGCAGCCTGAATCATTTTTGGACCAGGGATCGAGGCGTAAATAAGTGAGGGACCATTTTTTGTTTTAAACTCAGGGCGACTCAATAATTCTCGAAGTGTCCATGTCACATCACCCGCACCACCAGCCGTTGGGTTATCACCCATATCACTTATCACGAATGGTTTTTTATCTGATTTTAGTGCTAGAGCAAGACTTTTTTCAAGAGTCGCTGTTGGTGCGACAAAATCAAACTCTTTGCGAACCTCCCAGAAATGATTTGCTAATGACTCAGCACTTTCGCTTACCGCTTTTTGGTCGTCACCAGTAACCATCACAACAGCGTGATTTCTTGGCTCATCGGCCCAAGCGTAACCAATCCATATAGCAGCATCAATAACGCCTTCCTTTTCCGTTAGGGGCTGAACTTTAGCATAAAGGCTTTTACCAGGTTCAATCCGTGTACTTGTTTTTTCTCCTGGCAGTAAAATGGGAACAGGAATCCAAGCCTTGTATTTAGGCTTTCCTTTTCCTGACTTCAACCGGTCTAGGAGATTGTCAACCGCTCGCTGTTTTGATTCTATGGCATCTTCATGAGGTGCCATGCGATAGCAGGTAATCAGATCGCTGTGTTTAGCCAAACGTTTAGAGACGTTTCCATGCAAATCCATGGAGGTTGAAATCAAAGTTTTAGAACCGATTAACGCTCTGATTTTTTGGATAAAATCACCCTCAGGATCATCAATACCTTGGACGCTCATGGCTCCATGAATATCAAAGAATAAACCGTCGTAGGGCATGTCTTTTTCTAGAAGATTCAGAGTATTGTTGACTAAAGAGTCATATGCTTTACGGGTGACTATACCTCCTGGAAGGGCATGCCCTCGAAGAGTAGGAACCCATTGTGCTGCTTTACGTTGGGGGCTGTTTTCAGTTAAAAAGGGGTAGTATTCAAATACTTCGGTTCCTTGCCTTGCTAAAAAAGCAGAAGCATCAGATGTAGCAGGAGAAAATGTACTGGACTCAATTGCAAGACCAGCAATAGCTATTTTTGGCTTGGTTTCCTTATTAGATTTTGATTGATCGTTACAGCTCAAAAAGACTGAAGAAAAGATGAAAAAACCAACCAAATTATATAAAGACTTCATAAAAAATGGATTTGATTTAAAGATACATACTTTAAGTCAATCCAATCTTTATTGAAAAAGTAGAATGGGTAAATAATGTATAGAATAAAGTCAGATTGTCTTTAATTCTCTTATTTTTAAAAAAGTTAAACGCAGGCAAAAAATTAACTGAACGATATGAAACAGGTTTTTTATTGGTCCCTAGTTGCTGCCCTAGCGGGACTTCTTTTTGGATTTGATACCGTAGTAATCTCAGGGGCAGACAAAAAACTACAGACTTTATGGAATTCATCAGACGGATTTCACGGAGCTGTAGTCATGGCAATGGCCCTTTGGGGAACGGTTGCTGGAGCAATTTTTGGGGGATTTCCTACCCAGCGCTTTGGGCGAAAACAAACCTTATCAGGCATAGGAATTTTATACACGCTTTCAGCGGTTGGATCAGCCTTGGCAAACGACCCTATAACCTTTGCAGCATTCCGTTTTATTGGAGGATTAGGTGTTGGAATTTCTACAATTGCAGCTCCCGCGTATATTTCTGAGATTGCACCTGCAAAGCAAAGAGGCCGTCTTGTTGGACTGTATCAGTTTAGTTTGGTTTCGGGAATTTTGTTGGCATTTATATCCAACTATCTTTTAAGTGGGATAGGTGAAAACGATTGGCGCTGGATGATGGGTGTAGAAGCCTTCCCAGCCTTTATCTATACACTCCTTTGTTTAGGAATCCCAAAAAGCCCACGCTGGCTGATTACGAAGAACAGATTAGATGAAGCAAAAGGGATTTACAGTCAGATTGACCCTGAAGGCTCTTTTGACAATCTAGTTTCGGAAATGAATGAGGACAATTCAAAGGAAAACAACAATGAATCAATTTTTCAGTCCAAATATCGTTTTCCACTTCAATTGGCTTTTTTAGTTGCTTTTTTCAATCAACTTTCCGGGATTAATGCTTTTTTGTATTACGCACCAAGAATATTTGAGGAAGGTGGCTTGGGCGAAAGTACCTCTTTATTAAGTAGTATTGGAATTGGAGTTACCAATCTAATTTTCACATTTATTGGGATTTCTTTAATTGACAAATTAGGTAGAAGACAGTTGATGTATATTGGCTCTTTTGGATATATTATTTCTCTTAGTTTGGTATCCTGTGCCTTCTTTTTTCAATGGGGAGGTCTGCTGATTCCAATTTTTCTTTTCCTTTTTATAGCCGCCCATGCAATAGGTCAAGGAGCAATAATATGGGTTTTTATATCTGAAATATTCCCCAATCATTTGCGTAATGCAGGACAATCGTTTGGAACGAGTGTTCACTGGGTTTTGGCGGCCATAATCCCTTCTTTTGTTCCTCTTTTATTTGGGAGTATAGGGGCAGGAGTCGTCTTTTTGATTTTTGCTTTATTTATGGTTCTTCAATTGGTTTTTGTTCATTATATGATGCCAGAAACAAGAGGAATTTCCCTAGAAAAATTAAGTAAAACCCTGATTGAAAAAAAAGGACCGCTTTAGATGAAGACAAGACAAGATTTTATTTTATTTGTAGGAGCTATTTTTATTTTATTTAATGCGTGTTCAACAGCTACAAGCAGTCAGAAGGAAATGATATCAAAGACAGAAATTGAAGAAGAAAAATACCGCCCAAGCTTTCATTTTACTCCAGAAAATAATTGGATGAACGATCCCAACGGGATGTTTTATTTGAACGGAACCTTTCACCTTTATTTTCAACATCATCCAGAATCAAATGTTTGGGGCCCGATGCATTGGGGGCATGCTACAAGTGAAGATCTACTTAATTGGCAAGAACACCCTATAGCTTTGTACCCAGATGATCTAGGAACTATTTTTTCTGGAAGTGCAGTTGTTGATTTTCAGAATACTTCCGGTTTAGGGAGTTTGGAAAATCCACCCATAGTGGCCCTATATACCAATCATGATGCTGAGGCTGCAGAAGGGGGTAGTGAACGTTTTCAAACACAGGGTATTGCCTATTCTTTAGATGAGGGCCATAGCTGGACAAAGTATAAAAATAACCCAGTAATTGAGAATCCAGGAATACGCGACTTTAGGGATCCCAAAGTATTCTGGATGGATAGCCAAAAGAAATGGATTTTGACCCTTGCAGCAGGTCAAGAAACCCAATTTTTTAGTTCTCCAAACCTAATTGAATGGACTTTCCTTTCCAGTTTTGGGAAGGGTATTGGGAATCACGAGGGTGTGTGGGAGTGCCCAGATTTATTTGAGCTTAAAGTCAATGGGAGTGAAGAGACCAAATGGGTGCATCTTGTAAGCATCAATCCTGGAGGGCCTAATGGAGGAAGCGCCACTCAATATTTTGTAGGAGATTTTGACGGGATTAACTTTACACTTGATCCCAACTTCAAAACAGAGATGGAAAAAGCACATCATTTTTGGACTGATTTTGGCAAAGACAATTACGCAGGGGTAACTTTTTCAAATTGGAGGGACCAAAAGGGAAACCCTCTTTTTTTAGGCTGGATGTCCAACTGGCAATATGCGACTAAAGTACCTACCTACAAATGGCGCAGTTCAATGACTTTAGCACGGACATTGGAACTTTTTAAAACAGTAAACGGATTCAGGCTGAAGTCTTCTCTGTTTATGGATTCAGAAAAAGTAACTGCAAAAAAAGTAAAAATTAAAGAGACTACTATAGGTGAAGGGAAAATGATAGTAGATGAAAAAGGGATAAAACTTACTTCAGCAAAAATTAAGATCGATCTAAAAAATATAGAAGAAAACACCTACACCTTTGTACTTGCAAATCAAGCTGGAGACTCCTTGCTTTTTGGTTATGATCACAGACAAAAACAATTCTTCATAGATCGCAGTAAGTCCGGAGCGGTTGATTTTTCTGAGGACTTTTCTGACAAGCCCTCACTTGCTCCGCGTTTTGGAATGAACGATGAATTACTCCTTGAATTTTTATTGGATAAAACTTCAATTGAACTATTCTATGATCAAGGTGAAACGGTGATGACAGAGATCTTTTTTCCTCATAAACCATTCGAAACCCTATCGCTTCTTGCAAATGAATCTACCAAAACAGTTTTTTCAGGAGAGTTAGTTGAATTAGACGTAAAAAAGACAGAGTAGAGTGTCCTTTTTTCAAAATCAAGCAAAGAACAAATGAAGATTTCATTTTTTAAAGTAAAACTAGTCAAGCGTTTTCCTCTAGCGATTAGTAGAGGGGTAAGGTACGACTCTGAAAATATTTTTTTAAAACTGGAGAAAGAGGGGATTACCGCTTGGGGAGAAGCCGCTCCTGGGGGTACTGAGGGAGCCAGTTCGGCAGAAGAAGTCCAACAGATTCTCGAATCATTTATCACAAAAGGAATAGAAGGAGAGTCCATACAATCCTTGTACGACCGAGCTCGAAGAGACCAAATTCCTCCATGTGCCTATGTTGCATTAGACACGGCTCTTTGGGATTGGACAGCAAAAAAGGCAGGCCTGCCACTTTACCAACTATTAGGCTTTTCCAAACCAAACACCCCAACATCCGTAACCATAGGGATTAATCCACCACAGGTGGTAAAAGAACGAGTTCCTTTATTGCTTGACGGTACTACTGTAAAATCATTAAAAATAAAGTTGGGATCGCCCGAAGGCTTAGAAGCAGATAAAGCCATGTTTAACCAAGTTGTGGAGAGTACAAGATCTTATGATGTAAAATTGAGAGTAGATGCGAATGGAGGCTGGGATGTTTCAGAAGCACAACACATGATGCAGTGGTTAGCAGAAAGAAAAGTAGACTATATTGAGCAGCCTTTAAAAGAGGGAGAAGAGGACAATCTAAAATATTTGTACAAAGACAGACCACTTCCTATTTACGTTGATGAGTCATGTCGCTTTGCGGAAAACATACCTCATTTTGCCGCTCATGTAGACGGTGTAAATATGAAATTGATGAAATGTGGAGGCATTACAGAAGCCTTAAGAATTATTGCAACAGCTCGAGCACATGGATTAAAAACCATGATTGGGTGTATGAGTGAATCCTCTGTAGCCATCGCTTCAGCAGCAGCTGTTTCAGGAGGAATTGATCATATAGATTTAGATTCTCATTACAATCTTTCTCCAGACCCAAGCCGCGGTGCACCTATGGTGGATGGAATAACACTACCCCTAGACAAACCAGGCCATGGTGCTGAATTAAAAAATGAATTTTATGCTTAAATCAACTCATAAAATAGCAGTTTATATGGAAGGTCATATAGACAGTGATTATGGAAAAATGGGAACAGGAGTAGCGCGTTATCTTCCCAATCCTATTGTAGGAGTTATTGATGAAAAACTTGCTGGGAAACAGATTCAAGATTATATGATAACCGATAAAAAGGCACCAATCTTAGCGAGTTTATCAGAAGCCATAGAACATGGAGCAGAGGTATTAATTCTTGGAATAGCTCCTTCTGGAGGGCGTATTCCAGAAAGCTGGAATCAGGTGATTGAAGAAGCCTTAAATGCAGGTTTAAGTATTGTTAACGGATTACATGATTTGTTGAATCCCGTCTGGGGAACTAAAATTCCATTCCCAGAAAAACAGTGGATTTGGGATGTTCGTGTACCCCAGTTCACACCCAATATAGCCACAGCGCAAGCCGCTAAATTGAATAACAAGCGAATTCTTTTTGTGGGCACGGATATGGCAGTAGGGAAAATGACCGCAGGTCTAGAATTGTATTCTCATTATCTAAAGCAAAAAGTCAATATTGGCTTTGTAGCAACGGGTCAAATTGGAATTACTGTTACCGGTAAGGGAATACCCCTTGATGCTTTTAAAGTTGACCATGCCTGCGGTGCGGTTGAACAGGTGGTACTGGAACAAAAAGATAAAGAAATCATACTTGTAGAAGGGCAAGGATCCTTATTACATCCGGGGAGTACAGCCACTTTACCCTTAATGAGAGGGAGTTGTCCAACTCATTTAATCTTATGCCTTCGCGCCGAAAAACAAAACTTGAGAAGCCCTGAAAATATTCGTATTCCAGATTTAAAGAAGTTCATTCAATTAAATGAATCCCTTTGCAGCGTCCTCGGCACATATCCTCAAGCAAAGGTCGTTGGGATAGCAGCAAATACGAGTACATTTTCAGCTGAAGAGGCTCAAAATTACATCATTGATTTAGAAAAACAATTGGACCTCCCAGTTACCGATCCTATTCGTTTTGGTATGGAAAAGATTGCTAAAGCTATTGATTTGTCTTAGTACATTTTTTTTCGGTCGACTTGATGAAGAAGCGGAAGCCCATCTTTTACCCGCTTAAAACAATCCAACACCTGAAGGACGCTTTCTCTTGGATAGGTCAAGCTCGCAATATGAGGTGTGATTTGTACAGATGGATGTGTCCAAAGCGGACTGTTTTTTGGGAGAGGTTCCTGTTCAAAAACATCTAAAAAAGCACCGCATAAAATTCCTTCGTCCAAAGCTTTTATAATGTCTTTTTCTACTTGAACAGATCCGCGTGAAACATTAATTAAATAGGTTGGCTCAGCGAGTTTTTGAAAGAGACCGTAGTTTAAAAAGCCTTCTGTCTTGGGGGTATAGGGAACCAAACAGATTAAAACATTTATTTGGCCGAGAAAGTCGTTTAGTTGATCTCCAGTAAAGGAAGGAAAAGGAGTGTCTTTGGGGGAATTACTGTAACCTAAAACACTAAACCCTAAATGATGTAATTTAGTTGCAGCATCCATGCCTAAAAAACCAGTACCGAGAACGCCAATTTTCAATTGGCGTTCTTGAAAGTCGAATTGCGCCCAATGTTTTTTTTGTTTTGCTTTTTGAAAATCGTAAAATGATCTGTGATGGTTTAGTACAGCCATTAAAATGTAATTACTCATTGAAAAAGCCATTTGAGGGTCTACTACTCTGCAGATGGGAATCTGTTTGGGGATGGTATCATCCTCTAGAATATGGTCAACCCCTGCACCCATGGAGAAGATGAGTTTTAAATTTTTAAATTTAGTTAAGGCACCGCGTTTTTGTTTCCAAACCATGGCACAGACGACATCTTCAGCATGGTCTGTGTCAGTTCCAATAACCAATTTGATCTCAGGAGAAAGTTGTTCTAATTCCTTTTTCCATTGTTGAGTAGGTACTGGAGGAGCAATAATCGCAAAACGCATATAAGTTTCTTTTAATAGATAGAATTAAAGATAGTCAAATTGTCTATTTTTATATCAAATGGAAACCGATGCAATTTAAAATCACATTTCTTTTTTTATTTATTGGAATTTTTATTGGGTGTACAAAAGAGTCCTCCGAAGATGAGTCAACTGAATCCAAAGACTTAAAAGGGCAGATAGCGATAAAGATATTAAACAAAACCAATGCAATTCGCAGCGCTCAAGGTCTGAAAGATCTTCTTCAGGACGATGAGATGGATGCATTGGCCAGCTTACATAGTGAAAATATGATCACGTATGATTTTTTTGATCATGTAGACCACGAAGGAAAATCACCTTCTGAACGAGCCGATGATTTAGATTTTGTATGGAGTAGTATAGCAGAAAACATTGGTTATATTCCGTGGTTTGAAAATGTAATTGGTTGTGGCGATACGCGAAGTGCTGAAGCGATTGCTGAGTGTGTCGTTGAAGGATGGAGAAACTCTCCAGGGCATTACACCAATATGATAGGAGATTTCGATGAGTTGGGTGTAGGTGTTGCTTTTACTCAAGATAGCACGGCTTATTTTACTCAAGTATTCAGAACACGTTAGTTATTTACAATGGTAATCTGCTGCTCTGGTAGCAATTTGATTATTGGGTTTTACATTAACTTTGTAGCCTAGTGAATTTGCCCAACCCTTGGCAGCTGAAATCAATTTATGAGATTTAAAATTCTCATCTCCATTGTAGTCCATATCAATTTGGACTTTAACACTCACCTTTTGTGTTAGCCATTCTGCAGTATCGATGCTCAGTTCTGCTTCTCTCCATAATCGTTTCCACATATCTCGAACAATATCGATATTGGATTTACTTAATATATAATGCACTCCCCTGCTACCAAGCCTGTAAGCAATTACAGTTGTATACCTGCTTTGTTTATTTATGTTTTGTGAATCAGTTCCGATATGAATTTCAGCATATGGATAGTTCTTGATCACCTCTATGGTATGTGCAACGGGATCTACGGCTTGACCGTGAATGTCTTTGAAGAGCAACATACTGACTAAATTAAAAAGAGTATTTTGCTTAAAAGAATAATAACTGAATATTTATGACGACGCTACTTTTTAATCTCTGCAATAGCCTAATCCTATTAGCCTGGGGAGCTATAATTTTTTTTCCAAAACAAAAGTTATCTCATGTTTTGATGGACTATCCCTGGGTTCCATTGGGATTAAGTATTTTTTATCTCTATTTCATAATTATTTCTGGAGGGCTTATGGAAGCAGATTTCAGCTCTTTGGAGGGGATTGTTAGTTTGTTTCAAAGGGCTACAGCTGAATCTGCAGCAGCTGGCTGGTTACATTATTTGGCATTTGATTTTTGGGTTGGTGTATGGATTGTCAAGCACAGTAGGAAGCTTGGAATTTCACATAAAATCATTGTATTTCCTATGCTGTTTACCTTTATGCTTGGGCCAACTGGAATTTTGGTTTACAGTCTAATCCTCTTCGCAAGGAAGTCTTTTATTCCGGCCAGTGAAAGCTGATGTTTTGATTCAAATCTGGGTGCAGTGATTGGGCTACAGGGCAGCTAAGTGCTGAACGTTCTAAAATCAATTTAGTTTTGGGATTAAAGGATTTATTGAAGTGGATATCGACCTTTATTTCTGCTATTCTTCTAGGATCAGCAGCCATGACTTTTTCAACTTTAGCAGTCGTCCCTCTCAAATCCAACTCAAGAGATCTGGCTTTAATCCCCATGATGGTTAACATACATGAGCCCAGACTTGTAGCAACAGTATCGGTTGGTGAAAAAGTTTCTCCTTTGCCGTGGTTGTCAACAGGAGCATCTGTAATTAGTGTTGTAGATGAGGCCAAGTGAGTTCCTTCACTCCGAAGGTCTCCTAAATAGTGTACTGTACTAGTCATGAGGGAAATAATTTTAGATAGATAAAGTTTGCAAATACAGCCCCCAAGCCTAAAACTAACGGGTAAAGGAGAAAAAGCCATAGGCTATCTTTAAAAGTGATTAATTCCCAATAAGACTTTGAATTTGCGAGTCCGTTGAGTAAATCATACCACGATTTTAATTGCAGTTTTACAGCGAGTATATTGGCGACAATTGCAGTGATTAAAATAAAAAGACCGATAAAATAGATTCGAATCATTATCAAAAATAAGCAAGTTTGACAACTAATGTGTAAATTCATACCAAACTCTGATACTATGTTAAAATGGATCTTAAAGATTTTATTTGCGATAGGATTTATTTTGTGTAGTATCGTTGTGGGGATCATGTATAATAAGCTTTCGTTTATTGACTGGCCTTATGTTGTTGGAGCAATAGTTTTGCTGGTGGCAGCTATTTTGATTCCAGTAAAAAACCAAACAAATTAAAAGGTTAAAACAAGTATTATGAACAAACTAATTTTAGGAATACTGATGGGGCTTACTTTAGTTCCCCTTAACGCACAAAACAAGAAGGCGTTAAAAAAGGAGGTAATTGCTTCTGTAGAAACACAAAAAGACGAATTAATTACGGTGAGTGATAAGATTTGGGCAGCTGCAGAGATTGCTTTTCAAGAAAAGGTCTCTTCACAAACCTTAATCGATTACGCTAGGGCAAACGGTTTTGATGTTGAGGTTGGGGTAGCGGAAACACCAACAGCTTTTGTGGCAACCTACGGATCTGGTAAACCCGTCATAGGAATTTTGGGTGAGTTTGACGCACTGCCAGGAATCTCACAGAAAACAGTACCTGAAAAAACACCTTTTAAAGAGGGTGCAGCAGGTCATGGTTGTGGGCACAATATGTATGGAACAGCGAGTCTTGGCGCTGCTGTTGCAATAAAAAATTTAATTGCTGAAGGCAAATTAAAAGGAACGGTGAAGTTTTTTGGAACCCCTGCAGAGGAGAAGTTTTTTGGAAAACTTTGGATGGCAAGAGCTGGGCTTTTTGATGATTTAGACGCTTGCTTAGATTGGCATCCAGCGGATACTACGGAGGCTGATGTTCAAAGTTCTTTGGCTTTGGTCGATTTTAAAGTTGAATTTTTTGGTCAGACAGCTCATGCATCAGCTGATCCTTGGAATGGAAGAAGTGCTTCCGATGCGCTAGAATTGTACACCCACGGAATCAATTCATTTAGAGAACATGTAAAACCGACTGTTAGAATTCATTATCATATACAAGATGGAGGTCAAGTGGTCAATGTAGTCCCCGATTATTCAAGGATTTGGGTAAGGGTAAGAGACACCAAAAGAGAAGGGATGAACGAAGTTTACGAACACGTAAGAAAAATGGCTGAGGGTGCAGCAATCATGGCGGATGTAGATTATGAAATTAATTTGATTTCTGGTATACATGAGATTTTACCAAACAGAGCTGGAGGCGATGCAGTACAAGAAAATTTGGAAACCTTAGGACCCTTGAGTTATACCTCTGAAGAACTAGATTTCGCTTATAAAATTCAAGAGGCAACATCCAAACCTAAATTGGGAATCAACGGTAAGATTACTCCATTAAAACCCACTGCCGAACACCCCATGGGAGGTTCAACAGATGTTGGTGATGTGAGTTTTTTAGTGCCAGTTGTCCGTCTAGGTGTTACTGTAGCACCAGAAGGAACACCTTGGCATTCTTGGGCTGTTGTTGCTTGTGGGGGGATGTCAATTGGTCATAAAGGGATGGTTTATGCAGCGAAAGCTCTAAGCATGTCTATGGTTGATTTATTTACAGATTCCAAGCTATTGCAAGAGGTAAAGGACGAATTTAAAATGCGTAAGGGAGACTATCAGTACTCACCTATGTTACCTCCAGGACCTCCGCCAATAGGTGAAGAATAAAAAATAATACGGGGGCTTAGCTAATCCAGTTTCGCCCTCGCATTTCTTGTTTGACACTTTTTGCTAAATAAATTAAGGCGACCATATTAGGAATACACATAAGTGCAAACGCTAAATCAATAATACCGATAACCACTTCCACAGTCACTAGAGCTGAGATAATAATGCTGCCCACATAGAAATAGTTGTAGTAACTGCCCCATTTTTTTTGAGTTAGGAATCCAAAACACTTTACCCCATAATAGGAGTAGGTAAAAAGAGTTGAAATCCCGAAAACGAAGACCATGAGGAGTAAGAGCTGATCTCCAAAGCCAAAAAACAAAATCCGAAAAGCTTCCAAGGTCAACACAATTCCATTGAGGTCTGTAGTTTTATAAGCCCCACTTATGATGACAATCAGACCTGTAATGCTACATACCAATACAGTATCGAGAAGAGGACCAAGCATGGCGACGAGTCCCTCATCTGTTCCTTTTGAACTTTGAGATTGCCCGTGATACATAGGTGCATTTCCAACTCCACTTTCATTGGAAAACACAGCTCGACGGACACCTAAAATCACCAGTCCCCAAAACCCACCAGTTACTGCTGTATCAAAATTAAAAGCTTCTGTAAAGATGAGTTCAAGAGTTGGAAAGACTGCATCACCATTCGAAATTAGGATAAATAAGCCCATAAAAAAATAAAGACCTACCATCACAGGAACCAAGTTTGAGGTAACTTTGACGATGGATTTAAGTCCTCCAAAAATGACAAATGAACTGGCTATTGCTAAGACAAGCCCTATAAAAAATTTCCACTCAAGATCCCCCAAGGCAATAAATGAATCTGGCTCAACAACATTCATAAAAGTCTGAGTAAGTTGATTGGCAGTAAAGGCAGGGAGTACCCCGAATAGCCCGGCGATTGAAAACCATACAGCCAAAGGCTTCCCCCATTGTTTTATTCCCATTTGCATGTAATACATAGGCCCTCCTAAAGGCTCACCGTTTGCTTCTACAGAACGCAACTGAACAGCCAAGGTGCAAGAGTAAAATTTAATAATCATTCCGATCAAAGCGGTAAGCCACATCCAGACTAGAACTCCTGGACCTCCCATATGAATGGCGATTGCAACACCAGAAATATTGCCTAGACCTACAGTTGCAGCAAGCACTGCTGACAGTGCTTGAAAACGAGAAATTCCTTGAGTTTTTTCTTTTAAAAAAAGGAGTTTAAAAGCAGGACGTAGCTTTAAAAGAGGGATTCCTCGACTGTGTAACATCAGGTAAAGACCACCTCCTAAAACTGCCAAAAGCATGACCCATTCTAAGGGACTTATGATTGCTTTTAGTAAAGCTTCTGTCGAGGAGATCAAATCACTCATACAGTAAAGTAAAGATTTAATTTTGTTTTCATTTAAAAAAAATTGAACTTTATAGAAAACCAATAAACATGCAATCACGAAGAGACTGGCTTAAAGCCTCAATGGGAATTGGAGGATTGATGCTGGCACCATCTACCCTTTTAACTGCTCAGGAAAAAGAAAACTTCCAACCGAGAAGTTTGGAACCCATAATTCGACTGAGTTCAAATGAAAATCCTTACGGTCCTTCGAAGCGAGTGAGAGAACGGATAAAGAACTCTTTTGAACACGCTTGTCGATATCCTTACGCATATTCAGATGATTTAGCAGAACAATTAGCGAAAAAGCACGGAGTATCTCCTGAATCAATCATCGTTACAGGGGGTTCCACAGAGGGATTAAAAGTAGCGGGGATTACTTTTGCAGCAAACGGAGGAGAAATCATTTCGGGACAGCCCACTTTTTTAGCGATGATGAATTATGCAGAACAGTGGGGAGCTACGGTAAAATGGGTACCCGTGGGGGAAGATAAAGGATATGACTTGGACGCCATCGAAAAACAAATTTCCTCAAAGACAAAATTGGTATTCCTATGCAATCCTAATAATCCAACAGGCACCTTAGTTCCAGCTCAAAAGCTTGTGGATTTTTGCGGTGTAGCGAGTAAAAAAACGATAGTCTTTTCAGATGAGGCCTATTACGATTTTATTGAAGAGCCGAATTATCCCAGTATGATAGATGCGGTAAAGCGAGGGGATAATGTGATTGTTTCAAAGACTTTTTCCAAGGTTTATGGCATGGCAGGCTTGAGAGTAGGTTACCTGATTGCCAAACCTGAAATAGCACAGCAAATTCGTCAGAATGTCGTTGCGATGAGTAATGTACTCGCTGTTGAGGCAGCTAAGGAAGCACTTAAAGATGAGGAGTTTTACAACTTCTCTCTGAACAAGAATAAAGAGGCAAAACAGCGGATATACAAACTTTTAGACCACCTCAAACTCGATTATGTTACATCGCATACCAATTTTATATTTTTTCATTCGAAACGGGATATAAGAGCATTGGGACCGGCCATGCTGGAGAAGGGTGTACGAATAGGAAGGCCTTTTCCTCCCTTTTACGATTGGTGTAGAATCAGTACAGGAACTTCTGAAGAGGTTGACTTATTCATCAAAGGGATGCTTGAAATTTACCAAGCTTAAGCCTTAGTTTTCTTTAACGATTATATAGGTTGCTTTTACTCCAGTTGCAAGGTTCCACCGATTGGCTCCAACTAGTTTACCTTCATCGTCAAAAACGCGTACCTCAGCGGTATTCGGCCCAGATTCACCTTGATTAAGGGCAACAAAATCAATTTTATTAAAACCTGGGACTAAGTCAATAGAGATTGTTTTAAAACGTTCTAATAAGAGGACTTGTGGCACCACTTCCTGGTCATTAAGCATAATCCTTATTAGATCACCATCAGGGGATTCATGATCACGAACCGCAATTTGAACAAACTTTCCATTATTTCGGAAGTCCCCCAAATATTGATCAACCTTAAATTGATTTGGATTTTTTTCCTTTTCAGGACGTCGATTTAGACGATTCAGGTATTGTTTTCCTGGATCTAGAAATTGTTCACCTCTCCCAAAATTGATAGGGGGGTTGTTTAGATCGCTTTTAGGGTCTTTAAATTCCAATTTTGGATTAAAAAAATCTTCAGATAGAAATTGTTTTTGTTTTTTGGGTTCGAGTAAGCTAGGTGCTTTGTTTTCAGGCGGAGGAAGCAGTAACTTGGGTGTCTCTTTAGATTCACCAACAATTTGACCCGAGAGGAGGTTTACCCCTAGGGAGGGAATCAAAGCAAGATATAAAATAAGCTTTCTCATTGAAAATCAGCAATTACACACGACAAACCTAGGATGAATTTGAGTGATTTTAAAGCCTTTTAACAACTATTTAATGCCGAGACCGTTTTTTATCTATCTTTAAATGAATCAAATAAATGAATCTTATGGAATTAGCAACACTGGATTGGCTAATTATATTTTTATTTTTTGCAGTATCCTTGGGAATTGGAATTTACGTATCTAAGACCTCTGGGAAAAATGCAAACGAATTTTTTCTATCGGGGAGAAGCATGCCTTGGTGGCTTTTAGGACTCTCGATGGTAGCAACTACTTTTTCTACTGATACGCCTAATTTGGTAACGGACATTGTAAGAACCAATGGGGTATCAGGAAATTGGGTTTGGTGGGCCTTTTTAATTACCGGTTTACTAACTGTTTTTGTGTATGCTAAGCTTTGGAGAAAATCCAATGTAAATACGGACTTGGAGTTTTACGAGCTTCGTTATGGAGGCAAACCTGCGAGTTTTCTTAGAAAATTTAGAGCAATATATTTAGGGATTATTTTTAATGTAATTACCATGTCAGCGGTAACCTTAGCAGCAATTAAAATAGGGGGTATTATGCTGGGTTTAGAACCTTGGCAAACGGTAATCACGGCAGGCTTAGTTACGGTGACCTTCAGTGCGATAGGTGGATTTAAAGGGGTTGTTTATACAGACCTAATCTTGTTCTTTGTCGCTATGGGGGGAGCAATAGGTGCGGCATATTACTTAGTAAATCTTCCAGAAGTTGGAGGAATTGAATCCTTGCTTACTCATGAAAATGTAGTGGGTAAAATTTCTATTTTACCTGATTTTGGCAATCGTGAAGCACTGATCACACTACTAATTATTCCTCTTGCAGTGCAGTGGTGGAGTTCATGGTATCCTGGGGCAGAGCCAGGAGGAGGTGGCTATATAGCCCAACGAATGCTTGCTGCAAAAGATGAAAATCACGCCATAGGAGCGACTTTCTTTTTTAACATCATGCACTATGCGTTAAGA
>Ga0181563_10000986_pt1 | contig 27991 bp, 20 predicted proteins | sample 011ome_25_FD_133759 | JGI IMG/M metagenome (GOLD analysis project Ga0181563, IMG submission 133759) | Coastal salt marsh microbial communities from the Groves Creek Marsh, Skidaway Island, Georgia - 011512CT metaG (megahit assembly) | ecosystem: Environmental > Aquatic > Marine > Intertidal...
AGTAGTTTTTGAAAATTTTCTTCATACCAAATACTTAGGTCAAAAACGTTTTTCCTTGGAAGGGGGCGAGAGCACCATTCCCTTTTTAGATGCTGTAATCAATACCGCTGCCCACCATGGAGTTGAAGAAGTGATGATTGGCATGGCCCACAGAGGGCGACTCAATGTTCTAGCCAATATAATGGGTAAAACCTATGAGCAGATTTTTTCTGAATTTGAGGGTACAGCGAAACCTGATCTCACCATGGGCGATGGGGACGTGAAGTACCACATGGGTTATTCTTCAGATATTATTACCCCAGGGCAAAAAAAGGTTCACCTTAAGCTTGCTCCCAATCCTTCTCACCTAGAGGCCGTTAACCCTGTGGTTGAAGGGTTTATACGTGCTAAAATTGATCATGCTCACAAAGGGGATGCTAGAAAAGCTCTTCCTATTCTTATTCATGGGGATGCTGCCGTAGCAGGACAAGGAATTGTGTACGAAGTAACCCAAATGGCAGGCCTGAAAGGCTACAATACGGGAGGCACCATCCATTTTGTAATCAATAACCAAGTAGGCTTCACTACCGATTTTGACGATGCACGTACGTCTATCTATTGCACTGATGTGGCAAAGATTATCGATGCACCTGTGATTCATGTCAATGGAGACAATGCCGAAGCGGTAGTATTCGCTGCAAAATTGGCTGCTGAGTTTCGTCAAAAATTCAGTAAAGATATTTTCGTCGATATGGTTTGCTACCGTCGTCATGGGCACAACGAGTCCGACGAACCCAAGTTTACACAACCAGAGCTTTACAACATTATTTCTAAGCATCCGAATCCACGGGAAATTTATATCAAGCATTTGACAGAGCGAGGGGATTTTGATGCACAGATTGCTTCGCAAATGGATGCCGAGTTTCGACAGCTCCTGCAGGATCGATTGAATATGGTGAAGGAGAAACCGCTTCCTTACCAGGCAACTAAGTTTGAAACGGAATGGGCCAATCTACGTCGCTCTAATCCAAAGGATTTTGAACAATCTCCTGAAACAGGTATTTCCCAAGACCAAATTGAAAAAGTAGCTGAGGCAATCACCTTTATTCCAAAAGGCTTCAAAGCAATCAAACAGATTGAATCGCAGATGAAGCAGCGCAAAGAGATGTTTTTTGAATCCAAGGAACTTAACTGGGCGTCTGCGGAGTTATTGGCTTATGGATCCTTACTCTTGGAGGGAAAAACCGTTCGCCTGACCGGTCAAGACGTGCAGCGAGGAACTTTCTCACACCGTCATGCGGTCATCCATGATGCAAACACCAACCAGCCCTTCAATTCTTTGCTTGAAATGAAGGATAGAAAGGGCCAATTTTACATTTACAATTCCCTACTTTCAGAATACGCTGTACTAGGCTTTGAATACGGCTATGCCATGGCCAATCCACATGCACTAACCCTATGGGAAGGACAGTTTGGAGATTTTGCTAATGGTGCGCAAACCATGATCGATCAGTTTATCTCTTCAGGCGAAACGAAATGGCAGAAAATGAATGGCCTTGTGATGCTCCTTCCGCATGGATACGAAGGTCAAGGCCCAGAGCACTCCAATGCTAGACCTGAGCGTTTCTTGCAACTATCCGCGGAATACAACATGGTGGTAGCAAATATTACGGAACCATCCAACTTCTTCCATTTGCTTCGAAGGCAGCAAGCTTGGGAATTTAGAAAACCTTGTGTGGTCATGTCTCCAAAGTCCTTACTTCGTCATCCGAAAGTAGTTTCCCCATTGGATGAGTTTACATCAGGTCGATTTAGAGAAGTATTGCCAGATACTACGGTGAAGGCAAAAGAGGTGAAACGAGTGGTGTTGTGTACGGGGAAAGTTTATTTTGACTTGGAAGAAGCTCGAGAAAAAGAAAAAAACACCCAGGTAGCCCTGGTGAGATTGGAGCAGTTGCATCCACTTCCTAAAAAGCAAATCTTCGATGTCCTCAATTCCTACAAAGGAGCAGAGGTAGTTTGGGTACAAGAAGAACCAGAGAATATGGGGTATTGGAACTACTTGCTTCGCTTATTGTACCAGGAGCTCCCTATGCGAGTGATTGCAAGAAAATCAAGCGCTTCTCCAGCCACTGGATACAATAAAGTTCACGTAGAGGAGCAGCGAAATCTAGTAGCCCAAGCACTTACCCTTTAGGAAGGGGTAGAAGTAATTCAAATCTGTAAAACACCAAAGAAGCTATTCTTAGGAAAAAATAAAAGACCATGAGCAAAGAAATGAGAGTACCTACCGTCGGAGAATCTATCTCAGAAGTTACCGTAGGACAATGGTTTAAAAAAGACGGGGATCTGGTTCAACTTGACGAAGTGCTCTGTGAATTGGAATCTGACAAGGCTACGTTTGAATTTCCAGCAGAAGGAAATGGTATCCTTCGTATTCATGCGAAAGAAGGAGATACGGTGGAGATAGGCGGGTTAATCTGTACCCTTGAGGAAGCTTCTTCTGCATCCACCTCTGCTTCTGTGTCCGCTCCTGTAGCAGCCCCCCTTGCTCCCGAGACAGCCTCTTCCGAAATCAAGGAGATGATCGTACCTACTGTGGGTGAATCCATCACGGAAGTGACTCTAGCCAATTGGCTCAAAAAGGATGGAGACTTGGTGACCTTGGATGAAATCATTGCAGAGGTAGATTCTGATAAGGCTACTTTTGAACTTCCAGCAGAAGCCACTGGGATTTTGCGCCAGGTGGCCAAGGAAGGTGATGTATTGGAAATAGGTGGATTGATTTGCCGAATTGAAGTAGGGGGATCCCTCGCTACTCCGAGTACAGCCACTCCAACTGCTCCAGTAGCCACTCCAACATCTGCCACTGAAAACTATGCCACCGGACATGCTTCTCCAGCAGCTGCAAAGATATTGGCTGAAAAAGGGATTCTTACTACCACTGTAGCCGGCACGGGCAAAGATGGGCGTGTGACCAAAGAGGATGCGATGGGGGCTTCAATCCCCTCAAAAGCTCAGGCCACTTCTACTCCTTCATCCATAGCATCGACAAACCCAGCAGTAGCAAATAGTAGCGCTGATGCTAGAGGTATTCGACGTGAGAAAATGTCTTCGTTGCGAAAGACCGTATCTCGTCGCTTGGTGGCAGTAAAGAATGAAACAGCCATGTTGACTACCTTCAATGAGGTCAACATGAAACCTATTATGGACCTAAGATCCAAGTTTAAAGATCAGTTCAAGGAAAAGCATGGAGTAGGTCTAGGCTTTATGTCCTTCTTTACCAAGGCCGTGTGTGTGGCCTTGAAGGAATGGCCTGCTGTCAATGCACAAATTGATGGAAATGAGATGGTGGTTCACGACTTTTGTGACATTTCAGTAGCCGTGTCTGCACCGAAAGGGTTGGTGGTACCTGTAATCCGAAATGCAGAGAACCTTTCCTTTGATCAAATTGAAAAAGAGATTGTACGCCTAGCTGGGAAGGCTCGTGACAACAAGCTTTCTATCGAAGAGATGACTGGCGGTACCTTTACCATCACGAATGGTGGGGTATTCGGATCCATGATGTCCACACCAATTATCAATGCGCCCCAGTCAGCAATTTTGGGTATGCATAACATTGTGGAGCGTCCTATTGCCGAAAATGGGCAAGTTGTCATCCGACCAATGATGTATTTGGCCTTGTCTTACGATCACCGGATCATCGATGGCCGTGAGTCTGTTAGCTTCTTAGTTCGCGTGAAGCAACTGCTCGAAGACCCAACGAGATTGATGTTTGGCGTCTAAGGTCCCCAGTTCAAAGTAAATGGACCAAAGATTTAATATGAATTCTGAACGAGGAATATTTTTTAAACTAAATGGATAAAAATGCACTGCTACTAGGATTTGACCGGATGGCAAAAGGCCATGGAAGTAGTTGAAAAATTAGAACTCGAGTTGTCTCACAACCAAAACAGGGTTGTGAGACTCAAAAAAAGTTTGAATAGCTAACCAATGTGTACCTAGTATTTGGTACATAGTACAACGACAAAAAAAATGTACGACGTCATCGTAATCGGATCAGGACCAGGAGGCTATGTAGCCGCTATCCGTGCTGCCCAATTGGGCATGAAAACAGCCCTCGTTGAGAAATATGCTACACTTGGGGGTACCTGCTTGAATGTGGGCTGTATCCCTTCCAAAGCATTACTTGATTCTTCGGAGCATTACCACAATGCGGCCCATACTTTCACTACCCACGGCATCGACATGAAGGGTCTTGCGGTCAACTTGCCACAAATGATAGCCCGAAAAGACGAGGTGGTCACCCAAAATGTGGATGGAATTCAGTTTTTAATGAAGAAAAACAAAGTTGATGTTCACCATGGACTTGGATCTTTTGTGGATGCACATACCGTAAAAGTGACGAAAGAAGATGGCTCCGCAACCGATATTCAAGGGAAAAATATCATCATTGCCACGGGATCGAAGCCCGCTAGTCTTCCATTTATTTCGGTCGATAAAAAGCGCATCATCACTTCGACAGAGGCCCTCAAGATGAAGGAAATTCCAAAACATTTGATTGTCATCGGTGGTGGAGTGATCGGCATGGAGCTGGGTTCCGTCTATGGACGATTGGGAGCCAAGGTTTCGGTGGTGGAGTACATGGATTCTATTATTCCTACCATGGATAAGAGTTTGGGTAAGGAACTGCAGAAATCCTTGAAAAAAATTGGCTTTGAGTTTTACCTCCAACACAAGGTGACTGGGGTAGAAAATCGTGGAAAAGAAGTGGTGGTCAAAACAGAAAATACAAAGGGCGAGACTATAGAAATCAAAGGAGACTATGTACTCGTGTCCATTGGAAGAAAACCGTATACCGAAGGTCTCAATGCGGCAGCTGCAGGAGTGTTGCTCAGCGACCGAGGTCAAATTCAGGTAAATGAGCATTTACAAACTGCTGTACCGCATATCTATGCCATTGGAGATGTGGTCAAGGGGGCTATGCTGGCACACAAGGCAGAGGAGGAAGGAGTTTTTGTAGCGGAGACCATAGCTGGGCAAAAGCCGCACATCAACTACCTCTTGATTCCAGGGGTAGTGTACACCTGGCCTGAAGTAGCAGCCGTAGGCTATACCGAAGAGCAACTAAAGGAGCAGGGTAGAGGGTATAAGGTGGGTAAGTTTCCTTTTCTCGCCTCTGGTAGAGCCCGGGCTTCCATGGATACAGATGGGATGGTCAAGGTCCTTGCTGATGCGACAACTGACGAGATCCTTGGGGTACATATGATCGGTCCACGTACGGCCGATATGATTGCAGAGGCAGTGGTGGCAATGGAGTTTCGTGCTTCAGCAGAGGACATCGCGAGAATGTCCCACGCACACCCAACCTATACCGAAGTATTTAAGGAAGCATGTTTGGCAGCAACTGCCAATCGGGCCTTACATATCTAAGTGATTGATATTCTTTGTAAAGAGCCATTTTCCCTCAAGAAGATGGCTTTTTCTTTTCCTAAAAATTGACTTAATTTCTTTATGAAGTTGAAAATAGCAATCCTTGGAGCTGGGAATTTGGCTTGGAATTTGGCACCTGCATTGGAAGATGCGGGACATGAACTGACGGAAGTGTATGCTCGAGATATTCAAAAGGCCAAAGAGATTACCGAGCGGGTTTACCATGCAGTCCCAAAAGATGAGTTGGATTTTTCGGAAAGTAAGGCAGAACTATTTATTCTCGCGATCAAGGACGATGCCCTCTCGGCGGTGGCTGATCAGGTAATCCTACCTGAGGGAAGTATTCTGGTACATACCTCTGGAGCAATGCCCATGGAGGTATTGGAGCAGAGTTCTGCTTCCTATGTAGGTGTATTTTACCCCTTGCAATCTTTTACCAAAGGAAAGAAAGTAGATTTTGAGGAGGTTCCATTTTTGCTAGAGTCCGAGGATGAAGGGGCTTTGCAGCTTCTCAAAAAAGTAGCGAAAAGTCTTTCACCTCTAGTGCATATCCTCCGTCATAAAGATAGGGAGGCCGTTCATGTGGCAGCCGTATTTGCAAGCAATTTTACCAACCACATGCTGCGAATTGCAGAGGAGATTCTCCATAGAAAGGGGCTTGATCGGGAAATAATGAAACCGTTGATTATCGAGTCGATTTCTAAAAGTTTGCAACTCGGTGCAAAGAAGGCTCAAACGGGCCCTGCTATTCGTGAAGATTACGAAACACTGGAAGCCCATCATCAATTTTTAAGCTACAACGAGCAGCTAGCAGAAATTTACCGGCTCATTTCTCAGGATATCATTGATAGTTGATTACTCCTTGGTAAGTCGTTTATCGAGTTCCAGTAGCGTGTGTAGCAGTACATTGGCTCCTTTTGCGATGGCTTCTGGGCTGGAGTATTCTTCAGGAGCATGACTAATGCCATCTTTGCTTGGAATAAATATCATGCCCATGGGTGCAATCCGAGCCATTTCTTGCGCGTCATGCCCTGCTCCACTGGGAAGGCTTTTGGTGCTGTATCCCAATTTTTTGGATTGTGCATTTATCACTTCTCGGATCAAAGAATCTGCTAGTGCTGGTTTGCTAGCGACTTCAATGTGTTTGATCGTCAAGGTAGTCCCACTTTCTTCGGCGAGCTGCTTGGCAATAGCTTCCAATTCTGCATAAAGTTTCCAGATCTTTTCAGAAGATAGATCTCGGATCTCTAGGTTGAGTTTTACCTCACCCGGGATTACATTACCTGCCCCTGGAAAGGCTTGAATTTTCCCTACGGTTCCCACTTGACGACCCTCTACTCTTGTGATGACTTCATTTACAGCTAGCGTAAATTTTGCTGCGGGGAGCATGGGATCTTTGCGTACATTCATTGGGGTCGTGCCTGCATGGTTTGCCTTGCCTTTGAAGCTAAATTCCCACCATTCGATGGCCACGATTCCCTCGACTACACCTATGTCTAATTTTTCTGCATCCAAGTTGCCCCCTTGTTCGATGTGTAGTTCAAGAAAGGCTGCGATTGCACCCTTTGGGCGTGCTAAACTTGCAATTTGGCTGGGATCTCCACCCAGCAGGCGTATTCCGTCGGCATGCATGATGCCTGCATTGCTTTGGTCTTGGAGTGCTTGAGCACTTAATCCACCCACTAGGGCTCGGCTTCCAATGACTCCTCCCTCCTCATTGGTGAAGATGATTACCTCCAGGGGATGCTCTGTTTGAATACCGGCGTCTTTCAATGTCCGGACTACTTCTATGGCTCCCATTGCCCCTACGGGACCATCGTAATCTCCTCCATTAGGCACCTCGTCAATATGCGATCCAAGGCTTATCGGTTTTAAGGAAGGGTTTTTACCGGCTTTTCGACCGATGATATTTCCTGCAAAATCTACGCTTACTTCCAAGCCTGCAGCAGTAAGTTGTTCCTTGACAAAAGGCCGAGCAGCAAGGTCATGGACCGAGTAGGCCACCCGGTCTGAACCCCCTTTTTCATTTTTACCATAGGTAGCTAGGGTACTGAGCGATTGAGAGAGGCGCTTGGAATTCACCTGTAGGCTTTGAGAAAAGGAAGTGCCAAGGCTTGCGAAGGCCAATATGAAAGCCAGGAAGAAGTATTTCATAGAATAGGGAGTATAGAGATCGGAAATATCCAAAAAAAAGTCCTTCAAGCGAAGGACTTTCAATTTATTTGAGCCAAGCAAGGCTGACTTCTTCGGGAGCTTTGATTCGGTCTGCCAAGCGCATGTATCGATCTGCAAGGCTAGCCAAATACTCCTGTGCTTTGGCAGCAGCAGTATCTAGTCCAGTAAGGGATTCTACCTTCCAAAAATCCACCAAGTGTTCGATGATTCGTGCATAATCCCAGCCGGTGTAAACGCCTATTTTTTGGGTAATTTCTGAAAAGTCTTTGTAAATGCTTGGACGGCTACTTCCTTCGCCCATAAGGACAGCAGGCATGACGATGTTTTTTCGCATCATTTTTTCAAAAGCTGTGATTGCTCCACTTGGATCGATCTCGAAAATTTTGGACATAAAACTTTTGTAAGCCTTTTCATGTCTCGCTTCGTCTCCAGCAATTGTTTTACAGATTTTTGACAGCACATGGTCTCCCGCTTTGTCTGCAAGTTTGCCAGTATTCACGTGTGAAATCTTAGTGGCACGCTCTTGAAAGGAGGTGTAAATCATGGCTTGGTAGGGGTCAGCGTCTGATTTAGCGTCAAAGCCATTGGTAATCAAGCGGTGAATAGTTTGCTCCACAGCACGCATGTCTATACGACCAGTGAGGTACAAGTACTTGTTTAAGAGGTCACCATGACGATTTTCTTCAGCAGTCCAAGCTTTGGACCAACGTACCCAGCCGGATGGGGAGAGCAGGCTTCGCTCTACATTGATTCCTTCCAACAGGTTGAAATAGGTTTGGTAGGAAGGCAAGGCTTCTTCTGTAACAAGGTTGCCCACCAAAGAAGTTAGCACCGTATCTGGTATGCCTGCTGCGCGTTGCTGAAGTAATTTAACATCTTCCATCGCCTCAGGATTGGAAAAATCTGGTAAAAAATCGGTTGGCTGCCAGCAATCTTCTGGATCTACAAGCACCGTTTCTACTGCATGGCCCACAAAGTCATCCAATTGGGAGATGACTTCCATGTTTTTTTCTAATTCGTAGTTAATTTCTTTAGCGTTCATAGGGTAGGCTTGATTATAGGTAGGGAGGTAACCCATTCCAAAGGTAAAGGAATAAAGTCGAATACTCACCTAGTGATTCCATAGGCGGCGAATTGGATGCAGGGAAGCAAATATGCCTCCCTCATTTCTAACGCATAGAGTGGATGTAGGTAAAAGCTAGTTCAGTACCGAATAGTTCATTAGTAAAGAAAAAGAATAAGTTCTTTTTTAGAATTAATGAAAGAATACAAGCCTATAAATCAACTTTATTGGACTTTCAGCTGTCCGCCAAACTAATCGCTAGCAACTATTTGATTCCTTTTTCAAAGCGCTTATCTTTCCTGTTCTACTACTTCTTATTTATGAACTACCATCTACTTATTGGAATCGCACTACTCGTAGTAAGTTCCGCGACAGCGCAAGAAGCACCCCTCGATTACAAAAAGCTGTCCGATGCAGAACGGCTGCAGGCCGCTCAAAAAATAGCACAAACTACGATTATGGTTGATGGGCATGTAGACCTACCTTACCGAATGAAAGTGGGGGGATTTACCTTGCAAAGGGAGATTTTGGACGTATCCGTGCGTACTCCAGATGGTAATTTTGACTACCCTCGTGCCAAAGAGGGGGGACTCGATGCCCCCTTTATGTCAATTTACATTCCTGCAGGCAACCAGGCTATTCCAGGTGCTTCCAAAGCACTTGCAGATTCCTTGATTTTAATGACAGAAAGATTGGCGGCTACATTTCCAGAAAAGTTTGCCATGGCCTACAGTCCAAAAGATATCGAGGAAAACTTTGCTAAGGGCTTGATTTCATTGCCAATGGGAATGGAAAATGGGGCTGGGATTGAGGATGATTTAAACAATGTGTCCTACTTCTACAAGCGTGGTATTCGCTACATCACCCTTACTCATGGCAAGGACAATCGCATCGGTGACGCGAGTTACGATACCACCGCCACTTATGGCGGCCTCAGTGAGTTTGGGGAAAAGGTAGTAGCCGAAATGAATCGGGTAGGTATACTCGTTGATTTAAGTCATGTCTCTGATCATACTTTTCGAGATGCCCTTGCTATCAGCAAAGTGCCGGTCATTGCCTCACATTCCTCAGTTCGAAAATTTACGCCTGGCTTTGAACGTAACATGAGTGACGAACTTATTCAGGCCCTTGCCAAAAATGGAGGGGTGATGCTTATTAATTTTGGAGGAACCTTTATTGATTCTGCCTATGCTTCGGGTGCAAACAAAGTTCGAGAACATGTAGTCAACTGGCTTGCGGAAAATAACCTTTCACGAAGAGATCCTGAGGCTCAAAAGTATATTCAAGACTATACGGATTTACATAATCCTTTTCCAACCGTATCGCGCGTAGCAGATCATTTCGATCACGTCGTTGAACTGGTTGGAATAGACCATGTGGGCTTGGGATCTGATTTTGATGGCGTGGGGGACTCCCTTCCTACAGGATTAAAGGATGTGTCCATGTTTCCCAATCTTTTCGCAGAGCTATTAAAAAGAGGGTATTCAAAAGAAGACATCGAGAAAATTTGTTACAAAAATATCTTTCGGGTATGGCAAGCTGCTTCGGTTTATGCGGATAGTCAGCGCTAGGAATTTTTACTAGGTTTTATAGAAGCACAAGGATGGTTCAAAGAGCTTAGGGCTAAATGTACCCTTCTAGTCAAGAATTTAGTCACTAGTCTATTTAGTTAGTTCGTTTTATTCTAGGTTTTCTGCCAAAATTTCATGTTTAAAGTCAATTTTTAGTCTTTTTAGGACAGAATGGCTGAAATGCTAGTTTGGAGGTCAATTTGTTGCTTGGGTTACAGCTAGCGCAAGGAAAACTAACCCAAACCAAACAATGGATTTTAAGCAGTTTACCACCAAATCCCAGGAGGCAATTCAAAAAGCAGCAGAACTAGCTGTTTCTTCTGGTAGTCCAGCCATTGAGACGGCTCACTTGTTGAAAGGAATCTTGTTGGAGGACGAAAATGTCTCTCCATTCCTTTTGAAAAAGTTGGGTGCTAACCAGCAACTTTTAAATCAAAAACTGGAAGAGCAGCTCCAGAAATTTCCTAAGGTAAGTGGAGGAACTACCCAACCTTACTTGTCTGGGGCTACAAATCAGGCCTTAACTAAAGCGAAGGAGTATTTGAAAACTTTTGGGGATGCCTATGTGGCCCTAGAGCATTTGCTTTTGGCAGTTTTGTCTGGGAACGATGCCGTGGCTCAGCTGTTGAAGAATCAAGGAATTACTGAAAAAGCGCTTATTGAAGCGATAAATCAACTCAGAAAAGGAACTAAAGTGACCGATCCAAACGCAGAGAGTACCTACAGAGCCTTGGAAAAATATTCCAAGAACCTCAATGAAATGGCCAAGAAAGGAAAAATTGATCCGGTGATTGGTCGTGACGAAGAGATCAGACGGGTGTTACAGATTCTGGCTCGCCGAACCAAGAATAACCCGATTCTGTTGGGTGAACCGGGAGTGGGGAAGACGGCAATTGTAGAAGGATTGGCGCAACGCATCGTCTCTGGGGATGTGCCAGAAAATTTGAAGTCCAAAACACTTATATCTCTTGACATGGGCCTACTCGTAGCAGGAGCCAAATACAAGGGGGAATTTGAGGAGCGACTCAAGTCGGTGATCAAAGAAGTGACAGATGCAGATGGGGAAATCATCTTGTTTATTGATGAGATTCATACGCTAATTGGTGCGGGAGGTGGAGGCGAGGGAGCCATGGATGCAGCCAACCTTCTCAAGCCTGCACTGGCACGTGGGGAATTGCATGCTATCGGAGCTACTACGTTGAAAGAATATCAAAAGTACATCGAAAAGGACAAAGCGTTAGAACGTCGCTTCCAGTCCGTAATCGTGGACGAACCTGATGCAGCCGATGCAATTTCCATTCTGAGAGGAATCAAGGATAAGTACGAGTTACACCATGGAGTTAGGATCAAGGACGATGCAGTGATTGCAGCAGTGGAACTTTCGCAGCGCTACATTAGCGACCGTTTTTTGCCAGACAAGGCCATCGACCTGATGGATGAGGCTGCAGCCAAGTTGCGCATGGAAATTGACTCTTTACCACAAGAGCTAGACGAATTGAACCGTCGGATTATGCAACTTGAGATTGAACGCGAGGCCATTCGACGTGAAAATAACAAGGATAAAGAGGTAGTATTGAGTAAAGAACTAGCCGAACTTGGTGAGAAAAGGCAATCCGTGAAGGCCAAGTGGGAGAGTGAAAAAGGGGTGATTACCGGTATTCAACGAGAAAAAGAGGATATTGAAAAACTCAAACTAGAGGCAGAACAAGCGGAGCGAGCAGGAGACTTTGGGAAAGTAGCAGAGATCCGGTATGGAAAGATGGTGGAAGCAGAGAAAAAATTGGAGTCCTTCAAATCCCAACTGGCAGACATGCAGGCAGGCTCTCCCTTACTCAAGGAAGAGGTAGATCAAGAGGACATTGCTTCGGTGGTGTCCAAATGGACAGGAATTCCATTGAGTAAAATGATTCAATCTGAGCGGGAAAAATTACTCTACTTGGAGAAAGAGTTGGGTCGACGTGTTGCCGGACAGCAGGAAGCCATTGTGGCTCTCTCCGATGCCGTGCGTAGAAGTCGGGCTGGGTTGCAGGACCCAAGACGACCAATTGGAAGCTTTATCTTTATGGGGACCACTGGGGTAGGTAAAACCGAGCTTGCCAAAGCCCTGGCCGAGTACCTGTTTAACGATGAAAATTCCATGGTTCGGATTGACATGTCGGAGTACCAAGAGCGGCATGCAGTAAGTAGGTTGGTGGGGGCGCCTCCAGGCTATGTGGGGTATGACGAAGGCGGACAATTGACCGAAGCGGTTCGTAGAAAGCCCTATTCCGTTATCCTTCTGGATGAGATTGAAAAGGCACACCCGGATGTGTTTAATATTCTCCTTCAGGTACTGGATGATGGCCGACTAACCGATAATAAGGGCCGCTTGGCAAATTTTAAGAACACCATTATTATTTTGACCACGAACATCGGTTCGCACTTAATTCAAGAGCGATTTGCAGAAATGGAAGAATGGAATCGTGAAGAAGTATTGGAGAAGACCAAGGAGGAGGTGTATGACTTACTTAAAAAGTCTGTGCGTCCGGAATTCTTGAACCGAATCGATGAAACTATTCTTTTTGAACCACTCAACAAAAAGGTGATCCGCAAGATTGTGGACATTCAATGGAAAGAGATTCAGAAGCGACTCGCGGATTCGAACATCCAAATCGAAGCGACTACCGAGGTGCTTGACTTCCTAGGTGAGGTGGGCTTTGATGCCAATTTTGGAGCACGGCCACTGAAGCGAACCCTACAGCGTTTGATTTTGAACGAGCTGTCCAAACAGATTTTGTCAGGATACATCAAAAATGATGCGGCGGTGCTCGTGGATTTGGATGCCGATAAGCAGGTGTATTTTAAAAACCTGGAAGCACCCATTGTGGTGAACTAACCAGAACCAATTTAATTGCAAGGAGGCTCCGTTTGCGGAGCCTCATTCTTTTTCTATTCAGGTAAACCTTATTGACCGAGTTGAGGATTTAAACCCTAGGCTACGATTTGGGTTAGTATAAAAAATAAATCGATGCTCTTTACTGCTACCGATACACCGAATTCAATCTGGCAGACGCTACTCCACGAACTGCAGCGTGGCTCTTTGGACCTCAAACATCCCTTTCGCTACCTAACTCTAGCAAGCACAGGCAAACAATTTCCTCAGGTCCGAACGGTAGTTCTGAGACAATTCACTGCTGATTTGGAATTCTTGGTGTACACCGATGTTCGATCTTCCAAAGTACAGGAGTTGCTTGAGGTACCCCGTGCAAGTTTACTTTTTTACCATCCCAAAAAGCAGGTGCAAGTACGGGTCAAAGCCTTGGCTACAATTCATGTAGCAGATGAGCGAGCTTTGGAGCATTGGAAGCGAGTATCCGAGAATAGGAGGGTAGAATACCAAAGCAAACTTGGGCCAGGCACGCGAATTGAATCCCCAACCGTTGGCTGGGAATCTTCCTCGGAACTAGCTCATTTTTCGGTATTGAAATTTTCTCCCCTTTCCATTGAAGTGCTTCAGTTGGCACGAGAAGGACATGTGCGAATCCAGTTTGATTTGGCTTCAGGATGGCAAGGGGCTTGGTTGGTCCCTTGAGGGCATAAAAAAAGTCCCGAGGACTTTGGGACTAATGAGATATGGGGATTTTAAATTAGTTACACCTTCATGATGTCGACTTCCTTCTTGGTGAAAAGCTCATCAATTTTTAAGGAGTAGGCATCGGTAAATTTTTGAACTTGGTCTTCTCCGCGTTTGATGGCATCTTCTGAAGCTCCCTCTTTTTGCAGTTTACGTAAAGATTCGTTGGTATCCTTTCGAACAGATCGGATAGAGATTTTACCTGTTTCGCACTCTGCTTTAGCATTTTTCACGAGTTGAAGTCTTCGCTCTTCGGTCAAGGCAGGGATGGTCAAAATAATGATCTCTCCATTGTTCTGTGGGGCTAGGCCCAAGTCGGAGTTGATGATGGCTTTTTCAATTTCAGAAATGAGGCTGCGCTCAAAAGGCTTGATGGCGAGCGTTCTTGCATCCGGTGTAGTGATAGAAGATACTTGAGAAAGTGGCGTAGGAGATCCATAATAGTTTACAAAAACTCCATCCAATAGGTTGGGCATGGCTTTTCCAGCCCGAATTTTCACCAATTCTGCAGCAGTATGGTCTACTGCTTTTTGCATCAATTCCTTAGCTTCGTCTAGGTACAATTCGATTTCTTCCATGAGTCGGGTTCAGTTTATACAGTGATTAGAGTTCCTATCGGCTCCCCGTTGACCAGTTTGGTGAGGTTCTCGTTTTGGTTCATATCGAACACGATGATAGGGAGATTATTTTCTTGGCAAAGGGTGAATGCCGTCATATCCATGACATTCAAGTTTTTCTCATATACTTCGGTAAAGGAGATGTTTTGAAACTTGGTTGCGGAAGCATCCTTTTCTGGGTCTGCTGTGTACACTCCATCTACACGGGTACCTTTCAATACGACATCGGATTCAATTTCAATTGCTCTCAAAGCGGCAGTTGAATCTGTGGTAAAGTAGGGATTGCCAATGCCTGCTCCAAAAATAACGATTCTACCTTTTTCTAAGTGACGTATGGCTCGTCTACGAATAAAAGGTTCGCAGACACTTTCAATCTTAATACCAGACATCAGTCGAGTATACAAGCCAATTTGCTCCAAGGCACTTTGCAGGGCCATGGCATTAATTAAGGTGGCTAGCATTCCCATGTAATCCCCTTGAACGCGGTCTATTCCAGATTTTTCAGCCTGCACCCCTCTAAAAATATTACCTCCTCCAATGACAATAGCGATTTCAACGCCTAGGTCTTTTACTTTTTTAATTTCTTCTGCGTATTGCTGCAAGATTGTTGGATCGATACCATATTTTTTTTCGCCCATCAGAGATTCTCCGCTGAGCTTGAGCAAAATGCGTTTGTATTTCATGGATTGGTAGGTAAAAACAGAGATAAATTTGGGCTTTCCAACCCATTTTCATAAGGTTGGCTAGGTTGAATCATATATTCAACCTAGCAAATATACTTTCTTCCGTTTAGAAATTTAGAACTGTAGGTAAAAATGACGCTTTTTTCTAGAAATGGGATAGCAGGGAGAAGTAGCTTTTTAGAACTGGATGAGCACTTGGTTTTTTTCAACAGATTGCTTGAGTCCTACCCTGACTATTTTTACCATACCATCACCAGGAGATTTAATGCTATTCTCCATTTTCATGGCTTCCAAGATTACGAGCACATCCCCTTTTTTAACTACGTCTCCTGGAGCTACTTTGATATCGAGAATCAATCCAGGCATAGGGGCCTTGATTTCTTTCATGCTGCTTGCACTTGCAGCATTCATGCCCATTTTTTCAAGTAATAAATCAAAACGATCTTTGAGCTGAATCGTTGTCTTTTTGTGACCCAATCGAATTTGAATTGTTTTGGCCTCCAAATCCAAATCCAGCAATTCTGCTTCCAAAGATTGAGAGCCCTGAATGAGGTGTATTTTTCGATTACCCATCCATTTTAGATCCCAGGTGAGCGCTTGATGGTTGACGAGCGTTTCGTTTCCTTTTTTTTCTACAGAATAAGTGGTGTCTTGAAGGAATACTGAAAACATTCTTGCTTAATTTGTTTTCTAATACTATTGGAGCCAGATGTTGGCCATTAATTTCTTCAAATATGACTCAAAAACTGTTTTGTCCAAAACTAAATTTTAATACATCCACGGTCTCTTTGCTAGCGCTGCTATTCTTAGGGCTCTTGGAAGGCTGTAAGTCCGCCGAAAGCCTTGGTGTTCAAGAAGGAGGGGAAAAGCTAGAAGAAGTGATCCAGGTTAGCGAGGAGGGTGTTTCTAGCTACCAACCTGCGGCTCAACGGGACATGGACTTGCTTCATATGGACTTGACACTCGAGTTTGATTGGAAAAAACAAGAAGTATACGGAAAGGCAAAACTTAGGCTGACCCCTTATTTCTACCCTCAAAAAATCCTTCGGTTAGCTGCTCAAGACTTTGAACTAATCCGAGTTGCCCAATTTCAGGGGGATAGTTCGGAATTATTGGGTTACCGTTATGACGAGCAGGAGCTTCAGGTGTATTTACCAAAAGAAGTGGCACTTGGGGATACTGTGATACTTGAAATTAACTACATCGCATTCCCCAATAGAAATTCAGGCGAGGGATCAGCCGCGATCTCAGATACAAAAGGTTTGTATTTCATTGATCCAATGGATTCCATTCCTGGCAAGCCAACCCTGCTTTGGACTCAAGGAGAGACCCAGCATAATAGCAAATGGTTCCCAACTATAGACCGGCCTAATGAGCGGTTGACGCACGATATTTGGTTGACCATCCCTGATAGTCTAGTTTCTATTAGCAATGGTCGGCTGGTTAATCAGGAGTCCGTGGGAAATGGATTGCGAAAAGATCATTGGAAAATGGATCTTCCACACGCGCCATATTTGGTAGCAATTGCCGTAGGGGATTTTGCTAAAGTGACTGCTACCCATGGGGATTTACCATTGGCATATTATGTAGAAAAGGGGTTTGAAAAAGGGGCGGAAAAAGTATTTGCTTCTACTCCTGAAATGATTGATTACTTTGAGAAGCGGCTTGGGTTTCCTTTTCCTTGGCAAAAGTACGATCAGATTGTGGTTCGCGACTTTGTCTCTGGGGCTATGGAAAACACAACGGCATCTATTTTTATGGAGGAATTGCTATTGGATGAGCGGGAAGCAATTGATTCCGAATGGGATTTCATCATTGCGCACGAGCTTTTTCACCAATGGTTTGGAGATTTGGTCACCGCTGAATCCTGGGCTAATTTAACTTTAAACGAAGCTTTTGCGAATTACAGCGAATATTTATGGAATGAATACCGATATGGTAAGGATCAGGCAGACTTGAAGTTAGTGGTCGAAAAGGAAGGTTATTTTGCTGAGGCTGCTGTAAGTCCAAAGGAGCTGATTCGGTACAGGTACGCCGATGCAGAGGATTTGTTTGATGCACACAGTTACAACAAAGGCGGGTTAGTCTTGCACATGCTGCGACGTGAGTTGGGGGATGCGGCATTTTTCAAGGGCTTGAACTTGTATTTGACTCAACATGCTTTTCAATCGGTGGAAGCCCATGATTTGCGGCTGGCTATGGAGCGGATTAGCGGGCAAGATTTGAATTGGTTTTTTAATCAGTGGTTTTTTGCCAAAGGGCATCCTGAGTTGGAAGTTTCAGTAGATTATTCTCAACCTGAAAATTTGCTTCTTCGTTTTTCTCAGCGGCAAGACTTAAAATCCAATCCGGTTTATCAGTTGCCGGTGACAGTAAGCTGGTACGTAGGTGGGGAAAGAAAAATCAAGAAAATACGAATTACGGAGGTAGAACAGGAATTTGCTTTGGAGAATGGAGATGCGGTTACATTGGTTTATCTGAACGAGGATCAGGGGGTTTTGTATCAAGGAAATCAAGCGTTCAGTTCTTCCCAATACCTGCAGCAATTTAAAGAATCTCACTTGGGGGTGGCTCGCTACGAGGCCTTGGATAGTTTGGTGGCGCATGAGGCTCGGGAAGAGCTGATAGAGGTGTTGCCACTTGCCATCCAGGATCCTTTTGCTGCGATTCGAGAGCGAGGGTTATCTATTTTGCAGGCAGATCCAACCTGGAGAGAACAGCTGCCGGAGCTGGAGCCGGTAGTCTATCAGTTGGCCGAAGAAGATGTTCAAAACAAAGTTCGAGCGGCTGCATTAGAAGTCCTCGTCGAATGGAATTCGGCTGCCTACCGTGGGGCAATGATGCGTCTGGCTAGGGATCCTTCCTATTTGGTTGCAGGAGCAGCTTTGATGGGGTTAGCACGGATGGAGGAACCGGGGGTGGACTATTCCTGGATGGAGGGTTTTGAAGAGGAAACCAATTTCCGGTTGCGAGTTGCCTTGGCAGAATATTATATTTCTAACAAAATTGGAGGAAAAGAGGGGTGGTTTGATCGGGCTTTCGCCTCGCTAGGTGGAGAGGGCTTGTATTATTTTATGGGCTACTATGGAAGTTATTATTTAGAAGTATCGACAAGTGAAAAAGGAAAGGCGATAGCTAAGCTTTTTTCTGTCATGGAGTTCAATCCAAAGGATTACTTACGAATGGGAGCGTTTCAAACGCTGTTGGGCTTTGTAACGGAGCAAGGGGTGCTTGACAGGATGGAGAAAATTGCCGAAAGGGAAGTTTCTGAGGAATTAAAGGCTTACCATGCCTATTTCTTAGAATTATTGAGAGAAGAAAATTAAGTACTTGATTTTTAAAAGATTGAGCGGTGCAGATATAATTTTTTTTCAATTTTCAGGAACTCACTTTGATACTTTAATAAAAGGCTATAATTTTGCAGTCCGTTAAAGTTCAAAGGGGAAATGAGCCTAAAATTTTAGCGCAGTTGGGGGAATACCAAAGCGGCCAACTGGGACGGACTGTAAATCCGTTGACTTATGTCTTCACAGGTTCGAATCCTGTTTCCCCCACGACTTGCATAAAAACAAATTTATTTTGTAGTTTTGCAGGGCAAAAAAATAACCGGGCAACCGGATATAAGCGGGAGTAGCTCAGTTGGTAGAGCGGCAGCCTTCCAAGCTGCAGGTCGCGGGTTCGAGCCTCGTCTCCCGCTCTGTACTCTTCGGAGTACACTGCGTAGTGAAAGCCGACGTAGCTCAGGGGTAGAGTACTTCCTTGGTAAGGAAGGGGTCACGGGTTCAATTCCCGTCGTTGGCTCAACACAGAAATTATTATCTAAATATATCTTTAAAACTTAAACTGAGGATTTTCAAGCATGGCAAAAGCTAATTTCGACCGTTCCAAACCGCACGTTAACGTCGGAACCATTGGACACGTAGACCATGGTAAGACCACCTTGACTGCAGCCATCACCACGGTATTGGCAAAGAAGGGTCTTTCTGAATTACGAGATTTCTCTTCTATTGACAACGCGCCAGAAGAGAAGGAAAGAGGTATTACAATCAACACCTCTCACGTAGAGTATCAAACTGAGAACAGACACTACGCACACGTAGACTGTCCTGGACACGCCGATTATGTGAAAAACATGGTTACAGGTGCTGCTCAGATGGACGGTGCTATTCTTGTAGTAGCTGCAACTGACGGACCGATGCCTCAAACTAGAGAGCATATCCTTTTGGCTCGCCAGGTAGGTGTTCCTCAGCTAGTAGTATTCATGAATAAAGTGGATATGGTGGATGATCCTGAATTGTTGGAGTTGGTTGAGATGGAAATCAGAGAATTGCTTTCTTTCTACAACTTTGACGGGGACAATATTCCTGTAATCGCTGGTTCTGCACTTGGTGCATTGAATGGTGAAGAGAAGTGGGTTGAAAAAGTAATGGAATTGATGAGTGCGGTAGATACCTACATTCCACTTCCAGAGCGTTTGATCGACAAGGATTTCTTGATGCCAGTAGAAGACGTATTTTCGATCACTGGTCGTGGTACAGTAGCTACAGGTCGTATTGAAAGAGGTGTAGTCAACTCAGGTGAAGCAGTAGACATCATTGGTATGGGTGCTGAAGGCTTGAAGTCTACAGTAACTGGTGTTGAGATGTTCCGTAAAATTTTGGACAGAGGTGAAGCTGGTGACAACGTAGGTTTGTTGTTGAGAGGTATTGAAAAATCACAAATCAAGCGAGGCATGATCATTTGCAAGCCAGGTTCTGTGAAGCCTCACTCTCACTTCAAAGCAGAAGTTTACGTGCTTTCTAAAGAAGAAGGTGGACGTCATACACCATTCTTCAACAGATACAGACCACAGTTCTACTTAAGAACTACTGACGTAACTGGTGAGATTACCCTTCCTGCAAACGTAGAAATGGTAATGCCAGGTGACAACGTAACCATTGAGGTGAAGTTGTTGGCAGCAGTTGCATTAGAGAAAGGGTTGAGATTTGCGATTCGTGAAGGCGGTCGTACAGTAGGTGCTGGTCAGGTAACTGAAATTCTTGACTAATTCTATCTAATTAGAATATTGGATGCGATCCCAAAGATTATTTTGGGATCGCATTTGTTTCTAAAGACTATTTTCCTAATTTTGCGTTCCGTTTTGGATCGTTCGTTTTACACGGGCATAGTTCAACGGCAGAATAGTGGTCTCCAAAACCATTGATGGGAGTTCGAATCTCTCTGCCCGTGCACTAAGAATATAGACTATGAATCTTAAAAACTTTGTCCTTGAGTCGTATGACGAAATGAAAAACATGGTGACATGGCCTAAGTTTTCGTTTCTTCAAAACAGTGCCATTTTGGTATTGGTCGCATCGTTGATCTTCGCGCTATTCATTGGTGCAGTGGATTTAGGGTTCGAGAATATCATGACATGGTTTTATGATTTATTCTAATAGCATTACAGGATGGCTGAACATAAGTGGTACGTACTCAGAGTAGTCGCAGGACAGGAGAAAAAGGCTAAGAACTACCTAGAGAATGAAATCTTTAGGCAGAAGATTGCTGAGTTTATTCCTGAAGTGTTGATTCCATCTGAGAAAGTCTATGAGATGCGCAATGGCAAAAAGCGTGTGCGTGAGAAGAATTTCTTCCCAGGCTACGTATTGGTTAATGCGGACTTATCGAATGGTGAGGCCAATCACGTAATAACGAGTATCCCAGGAGTAATTGGTTTTCTTGGATCAAACCAGGGGGGAGCTTCCAAAACCCCTGAACCATTACGTCAATCGGAAGTCAATCGTATTTTAGGTAAGGTTGAGGAGATTGATGAGTTTGCCGAGAAGCAAGAAGCCCCATTTATAGTTGGAGAGGCCGTAAAAGTAATGGACGGTCCTTTCAGTGGGTTTACTGGGACGATTGAGGAGATTTTTGAGGAGAAGAAAAAGCTTAACGTTATGGTTAAGATTTTCGGCCGCAATACTCCTGTAGAATTAAACTTTATACAAGTAGAAAAACAAGACTAAGCAATGGCTAAGGAAATCACTGGTTATGTAAAACTACAAGTGAAAGGTGGCCAGGCTAACCCGTCACCTCCAGTAGGTCCAGCTCTTGGTTCCAAGGGTTTGAACATCATGGAGTTCTGTAAGCAGTTCAATGCGCGTACCCAGGAGAAAATGGGAACAGTATTGCCTGTATTGATTACAGTATATTCTGACAAGTCTTTTGATTTTGTGGTAAAAACTCCTCCAGCTGCAAATTTGCTGTTGGAAGCTGCAAAAGTTAAAGGTGGTTCTGCGGAGCCAAACAGAAAAAAGGTAGGATCTGTAACCTGGGATCAGGTTCGGGTGATTGCTGAGACGAAAATGCCTGACCTTAATGCTTTCAAAGTAGAATCAGCCATGAAAATGGTAGCAGGTACCGCGCGTAGTATGGGTATCACAGTTTCTGGTAAAGCCCCTTGGGAAGTATAACTAAACAATAATGGCTAAGTTAACAAAAAAGCAAAAAGAAGCTCTTTCTAAGTACGACCCAAGCCAAGTGTACTCCCTGGAGGCTGCTTCTTCACTGGTAAAGGAAATTACGATGACGAAGTTTGATGCTTCTGTAGACGTTGACGTTCGTTTGGGCGTGGATCCACGGAAAGCAGATCAAATGGTAAGAGGGGTTGTTGCCCTTCCTCATGGTACAGGTAAAGACATCAAAGTATTGGTGCTTTGCACTCCTGACAAAAATGCAGAAGCAACTGAAGCAGGTGCAGACTACGTTGGTTTGGACGATTATATTGCCAAAATAGAAGGCGGATGGACAGATATTGATGTGATCATCACTATGCCCAACGTCATGGCAAAAGTAGGTAGACTAGGTAGAGTATTGGGCCCAAGAGGCTTAATGCCCAATCCAAAGTCAGGAACGGTTACCTTAGAGGTAGGTAAGGCAGTTCGAGAAGTGAAAGCGGGTAAAATCGACTTTAAAGTTGATAAATTCGGTATCATTCACGCAGGAGTCGGTAAGGTGTCTTTTACGCCGGAACAAATTCATGAAAACGTGAAGGAGTTGATCTTGACTATCTCGAAGTTGAAGCCTTCTTCCTCTAAAGGAACGTATTTTAAAAGCATTCATTTATCCAGCACAATGTCTCCTGGTATTTCAGTAGATAAGGGTAGCATTCAAGGAATTTAAGCATGACTAGAGACGAGAAAAAACTAATTATCGACAGTCTGACTGAGAAATTTAAAGAAAACCCTTTCTTCTATATCACAGACGCGTCTGGATTCTCTGTAGCTGAGGTGAATGCATTCAGAAGAACTTGCTTTGAAAGAGGTGTAGAGTACAAAGTCTACAAAAATACCTTGATCGCAAAAGCACTTGAAAACCTGGATGCAGATTACACTACGCTAGCAGATGGAGCTTTAAAAGGATTCTCTGGAATTTTGTTCGCAAAAGAGACAGGAAATCTACCAGCTAAAGTATTGCTGGATTTTAGAAAAAAACAAGGAAAAAAAGAGAATAGACCTGTATTTAAAGGAGCTGGTATCGATTCAGATGTGTTTCTGGGCGAAGCCAATCTTACGATGCTCTCTACACTCAAATCTAAGGAGGAATTGCTTGCTGAGCTGATTGGCTTGCTACAATCTCCTGCGAAGAATCTCGTTTCTGCATTGCAATCGGGTCAAAACAACCTCACGGGTGTATTGAAGACTCTTGCTGAGCGGGACGGAAATTAATTTTATCAAAATCATTCAAAAACAATTAACTAATTAATACAATGGCAAATCTTACACAACTTGCAGAACAGTTGGTAAACTTGACTGTAAAAGAAGTAAAGGAATTGACTGACATCCTTAAGGATCAGTATGGCATCGAGCCTGCTGCTGCTGGTGCCGTTATGGTGGCAAGCGGAGGTGGAGCTGGTGCTGGTGATGCTGCTGCTGCAGAAGAGAAGTCTTCTTTTGACGTAATCTTGAAATCAGCTGGTGCTCAGAAGCTAGCAGTCGTTAAATTGGTGAAGGACTTGACTGGCTTGGGCTTGAAAGAAGCTAAAGATCTAGTTGATGCAGCTCCTAAGGCAGTTAAAGAAGGCATTGCTAAGGACGAAGCTGATGCATTGAAAAAGTCTCTTGAAGAGGCTGGTGCTGAAGTAGAGATCAAGTAATTTGCTCATCTCTATCCAAAAAAGGATGGAGATTGGCTCGAAGACCTGACTAAATAAGTCAGGTCTTTTCCTGTTTATGCAGTAGTTTAAAATTGCATTATTTTAAGCGTAAATAGTATTTTTACAACATTTAATTTCACTATTAAACTATACACTACCTTGGCTATCAAGAATCAAACCGCAAGGAAAAGTTTCTCCTCCATTAAGGTGGTCAAAGACTATCCTGATTTTCTAGATATTCAGCTTCAGTCTTTCAAAGACTTCTTCCAGTTGGATACTCCTGCAGAAAAGCGTCGTGCCGATGGGTTATTCAAAGTTTTTGCTGAAAACTTCCCAATCAGTGATTCCAGAGAAAATTTCACTTTGGAATTTATCGACTATGCAGTGGATCCACCCAAATACAGTGTGGAAGAATGCATCGACCGTGGATTAACCTATTCTGTCCCTCTTAAAGCAAAGTTGAGGTTACTTTGCCACGATGAGGACAACGAAGATTTTGAAACCATCGAGCAGGAAGTGTTTTTAGGCAACTTGCCTTACATGACCGAAAAAGGTTCCTTCGTGATTAATGGTGCCGAGCGTGTAATTGTTTCCCAACTGCACCGCTCTCCAGGTGTATTCTTTGCGCAAAGCAAGCATACCAACGGGACCAAGCTGTATTCAGCACGTATCATTCCTTTCAAAGGTTCTTGGATTGAATTTGCAACTGACATCAACAATGTCATGTATGCTTACATCGATCGAAAAAAGAAATTCCCAGTGACTACCCTTCTTAGAGCCATAGGTTATGGTTCTGATAAAGATATATTAGACCTCTTCGGACTCTCCGAGGAAGTTTCAGCTACCAAAACCGCACTTAAAAAAGCGGCAGGTAGAAAGTTGGCCGCCCGTGTGTTGAGAACTTGGGTGGAGGACTTTGTGGATGAGGATACCGGTGAAGTGGTGTCCATCGACCGAAATGAGGTTTTGTTGGAAAGAGATACTATCCTCACAGATTCAGACATCGAAATGATCCTCGATTCAGGATCTAAATCCATCATCCTTCATCGGGAAGATGTGAACGTGGCTGACTTCTCAATCATCTACAATACCTTACAAAAAGATAATTCCAACTCTGAAAAAGAAGCGGTAGAAGTGATTTACCGTCAACTTCGAAATACAGAAGCTCCGGACGAAGCTACTGCGCGTGAAGTCATTCAGAGTTTGTTCTTCTCAGACAAGCGTTACGACTTAGGAGAGGTTGGTAGATACCGAATCAACAAGAAATTGGGCTTGACCATTGAGCCTGAAAAAATAGTGTTGACTAAGGAGGACATCATTTCTATCGTGAAGTACTTGATCGGATTGATCAATTCAAAAGCCGTAGTCGATGATATTGACCACTTATCCAACCGTCGTGTACGTACCGTAGGCGAACAGTTGTATAGCCAGTTTGGTGTAGGTTTAGCTAGAATGGCTAGAACCATCCGTGAGCGAATGAACGTACGTGACAACGAAGATTTCAAGCCAGTGGACTTGATCAATGCACGTACTCTTTCTTCAGTTATCAACTCCTTCTTTGGTACCAACCAGCTGTCCCAGTTTATGGACCAGACCAACCCTCTGGCCGAACTCACTCACAAGCGAAGATTGTCTGCCTTGGGTCCCGGGGGTCTTTCAAGAGAAAGGGCTGGTTTTGAAGTTCGTGACGTACACTACACCCACTATGGACGCTTGTGTACCATTGAAACTCCAGAAGGACCAAATATTGGATTGATCTCCTCTTTGTGCGTTCACGCCAAAGTAAATTCCATGGGCTTCTTAGAAACTCCTTACCGCAAAGTAGATAGTGGAAAAGTAAGCATGAAAGCAGAAGATATAGTATTCTTAACTGCTGAGGAAGAGGATAATCATAACATTGCACAGGCAAACGCTACCTTGGATGACAAGGGCCGTTTTGTCAATGAAAAAGTAAAGGCACGTTTTGAAGGAGATTTTCCTGTGCTTGAGCCTAGCGAGATTACTTACATGGACGTAGCGCCAAACCAGATTGTTTCGGTGGCGGCTTCATTAATTCCTTTCTTGGAGCACGATGATGCAAACAGAGCCTTAATGGGATCTAACATGCAGCGTCAGGCGGTGCCTTTATTGAAGCCAGAGGCCCCTATTGTGGGTACTGGTTTGGAAAGTAAAGCGGCTATTGACTCAAGAGCACTTCTAATTGCCGAGGCAGATGGTGTAGTGGAATACGTAGATGCCAAGAAAATTACCATCAAATACGATCTGACATCGGACGAATTGTTGGTGAATTTCTCTGATGAATACAGAACCTATGACCTAATCAAGTTTAGAAGAACTAACCAGGATACCACCATCAACTTGACCCCACTCGTATTGAAGGGAGAAAAAGTGAAAAAAGGTCAGGTACTTGTGGAAGGGTATTCTACCAACCAGGGTGAATTGGCACTAGGTAAAAACCTAAAAGTAGCCTACATGCCTTGGCAAGGATATAACTTCGAGGATGCGATTGTAATTTCTGAGCGTGTAGTACGTGAAGACATCTTTACTTCCATTCACGTAGAGGAATTCCAATTGGAGGTTCGTGATACCAAGCGTGGGGAAGAGGAGCTTACCTCTGAAATTCCAAACGTATCTGAAGAGGCTGTGAAGCATTTGGATGAGAATGGAATTATCCGAGTAGGTGCTGAAGTAAAAGAAGGTGACATCATCATTGGTAAAATCACTCCAAAAGGTGAGACCGACCCAACTCCAGAAGAGAAATTGCTTAGAGCAATTTTCGGTGATAAAGCAGGCGATGTGAAAGATGCTTCGTTGAAGGCTTCTCCTTCCTTGAATGGTGTGGTCATCGAAACCAAGTTATTCTCCAGACCTAAGAAAGACAAAGATAACCGTGCCAAATCCAAAGCTGAGGTTGAAAAGCTGAAAGGGAAATATGCCAAAGACTTGTTGGGTATCCGCGCGCGTATGATCAACAAATTGGTTTCGCTTTTGGATGGAAAGACTTCTCTTGGAGTTCGTCACAAGTTCGGGGATGAAATCATTAGCAAAGGAGTAAAGTTCAATGCCAAAAACATTGAAAGTAATCTTTTTCCTGCCAAGAATCCATACAGAGACGAGTCTAACTACAATGTACCGGAAGAGGCTAACCTTATTTCAGACATCATATTGGACGATTGGACGGAGGATAGTTACACCAATAGTTTAATTGTGAAGTTGGTGAAAAATTACACCAATTCTCGTAATGAAATTTCTGGTCTATTTAAGCGAGACCGCTTTACCTTGGAAGTAGGAGATGAATTACCTGCTGGTATTGTACAACTAGCCAAAGTATACATCGCCAAGAAGCGCAAGCTGAAGGTGGGTGATAAGATGGCAGGACGTCACGGTAACAAGGGTATCGTAGCACGTATCGTACGCGACGAGGATATGCCATTCCTTGAGGATGGAACGCCGATGGATATCGTATTGAACCCATTGGGTGTACCTTCTCGAATGAACATTGGACAGATTTTCGAAACAGTTCTTGCCTGGGCAGGTCAGAAATTGGGTAAAAAATATGCTACTCCGATTTTTGACGGAGCTACCTTGGATGAAGTGTCAGCAGAACTTTCTGCTGCAGGACTACCTGCATTCGGAAGAACCTACCTATACGATGGATTGAGTGGAAACCGATTTGATCAGCCTGTAACGGTAGGAATTACCTACATGTTGAAGTTAGGGCACTTGGTAGACGATAAGATGCACGCTCGTTCTATTGGACCCTATTCACTTATTACCCAGCAGCCGCTCGGTGGTAAGGCACAGTTTGGTGGACAGCGATTTGGAGAAATGGAAGTTTGGGCACTCGAAGCATTCGGTGCATCCCATGTTCTTCAAGAGATCTTGACTGTGAAGTCGGATGACGTAATCGGTAGAGCAAAAGCATACGAAGCTATTGTGAAGGGCGAAAACCTTCCTAAGCCTAATATTCCTGAATCTTTCAATGTATTGGTTCATGAATTGAGAGGTTTGGCTCTTGAAATTACCTTGGATTAATTTGGCTCATGGGACGGACAACCGTCCCCAACATATCTCAAAAAACTATGTCGTTTAGAAAAAATAAAAAACTGAACAACGATTTCTCCCGAGTTACCATCAGCTTGGCTTCCCCAGAATCGATTTTGGATAGCTCTAATGGCGAGGTAACCCAGCCAGAGACCATCAACTACAGAACTTACAAGCCTGAAATGGGTGGATTGTTCTGCGAGCGTATCTTTGGTCCAGTAAAGGATTGGGAATGTCATTGCGGAAAATACAAGCGTATTCGCTACAAAGGAATTATTTGTGATCGATGCGGAGTGGAAGTTACAGAGAAAAAAGTACGCCGTGAACGCATGGGCCATATTGAATTGGTGGTACCAGTGGCACATATCTGGTACTTCAAATCCTTGCCAAATAAAATTGGGTACCTTTTAGGTTTACCTACCAAGAAATTGGATCAAATCGTGTATTACGAGCGATATGCGGTCGTTCAAGCAGGCGTGAAGGCAGAAGAAGGGGTACAATACCTTGACTTTTTGACTGAAGATGAATACTTGGACATCATGGACAAGCTTCCAAAGGAAAATCACCTATTGGACGATGCTGATCCAAACAAGTTTATCGCTAAAATGGGTGCTGAAGCACTTGAAATGTTGCTTGCTCGCCTGGACTTGGATGAACTTTCCTACTCACTACGTCACCA
>Ga0181563_10000987_pt1 | contig 27981 bp, 23 predicted proteins | sample 011ome_25_FD_133759 | JGI IMG/M metagenome (GOLD analysis project Ga0181563, IMG submission 133759) | Coastal salt marsh microbial communities from the Groves Creek Marsh, Skidaway Island, Georgia - 011512CT metaG (megahit assembly) | ecosystem: Environmental > Aquatic > Marine > Intertidal...
AGTATTTAAGATACAGTCGAAGCGCAGCGTCGTCGTCCCCATCCTTTCGAATGCGGCGTACAAGCGTTTGATCTGAATCCCCCCCGTGCAATGGAATTAAATCCAATGCACTCATTTTTGCTTACACCTAAAAAGCAGCATCTATGCCTGTGTGATACGTCAGCATAATCGTCAAAATCGTCAAATCCAAACCTGAAAGTCTTGTTTTTCAGGAGTAATCCAAATTTCACGTAATCGATCGTGTACCAGCATGATGATGGACAAGTCCGCTTTTTGACAACGCTCCATCAGGAGCCAGCAGAAAATACCGCGAAGCCGATTGTAACTTGTGTCGCAAACACCCCGAAAAACCGAGGATACCGCGACTCAAGCCTCCAACCAGCATTCGCGGCAACAGCGCCCCGCCAATTGAATCATCGTTACCAAAAAACATCTGCGCGAAAAGCAGATCAACAATCAATGGGTCACCACTCGATGCCAAGACCCAGTGGCCAATTTACCGGATACTTACCGAGTCGATTTTCGGATGCTTTTCCAAGTGTTCCAATAATCGATGTTCAAACAATCTGTCATAAACAGAACCAGAAAAAGAGAATCGCCAATCTGGATCGAATCACCCTGTCTCTGTACGGGAAAATCATCGGAAAGGAATCACTCACCCGAGGTTCACGCTATCGTTGAAAGCCCGAGTCTCTCCCTAGCCTCTTGGACGGCCTCACCGCGAAACGCTTACACCACTCACTCCGAATCATCCTGCACCGACTTACCGTGATCACTCCCCATTTAGGATGTGAAAGCTCCGTCAAGTTACTCGTCTGCCTCAGGAGCGAGAAAGGAGACGGTGAACCGCCAAAATTTTTTGGTGTTTTTGTCTGTCAAGAAAGAAAAAGTAGCCACCAATATAGATGCCGCGAGTCACTTGGAATCGGATTGTCGCACGGGTAATCGACCTACCTTCAGTCAACTTCTTTCGCCATCAACTCGATCCCAGTCAATGAAATCGGTTCAACCGACACAGAAACTCGCTCAACTGATGATGTATCTCAGTTCCCCACCTCAACGATTCAAAGAGGAAAAGAAATCGATCGAGGCGGACCGACCGGTGATCCGATCGTCTGATCGATCACTTTGAATCACAGCGTTGCGAAAATCCGAGGAACGCTGACCGATCAAACCGCTCTGGTCAATGGCACGCCGGAAACTCACTGACTGGCAAATTAAATATTGGCCGATCACCCGAATCCAGTCGCTAACGCACGCCAGAGACGTGCGTTCGATGATCAAATGAACCGATGAACGATCCAATCACGGACCGCTTCCTCTCGGGTAGACTAACGATCAGATGACGTAAAATCTTGGAAACGACTTTTCTCATCCATCCTCTCGAAATAGCCTCCAACAATTTGGCTAGCACCGTTGCCGAGCATCATGCTCATGAAACGATTCGTCGGTTGTTTAAATTGTTCACGCAACTCATCGACCCCGGGCTGAAAACCATCCGCTTGGAGGACGTAAACCATCCTGCCCGACTGGTCCGTTGCCACAGAAACGGTCCCTGCCTCGTTGGTAAATACAGCCTTCATGAAGTCAGCTCCGGCTAATTCGATCCCCGGAACCACTCCCAACGACGCGCCGGAAAAACCGAACGAAGTCATCCATGTAAACGGTCCAAGACCTTCCTGAAGCGCATCCACCTTATCAGCGGGAATAAGATCCTTGAGTTCGACGCTCTCGCTAGCTTTCGCTTGTTCAGCCATCGCCTGTGCAGCCTGAACCGCAAGCTTCCGAGCTTCGCGAACGCGAATCGCCATGACCACTTCATCTCGAACCTCATCGAGTTCAGGGGTGTAGGCAGCTGTTTCCTCGATTTTCCATGCGAGATACTGACGCATCGTTCGTGGGTCAGTCGTCTCAATGGATGCAAACAACGGAAGTGACGGCTCGCGTGACTGAGCACTGGTTGAACCGTACGCCATTTGAACAAAATTGGAGGTTTGCCCCATCTGTAGGCTATCCATCGAAACCGACTGAGCGATCGGCTCATCGGAAATAGTGACTGCCGAATAGGGTCCGATCACCTCGTGCTGCAGCCCAAGCTCCGCTGCAAGCTCGGCAAGATTTGGACGCTGGGGTGCTTTCTTTCCGGTATCACCTTGGATACTGAGGCTATTTTCATACATCGCGTTTTCACTGAAAAAACGTTTCATCTGACCGTTGACGCTCTTGATCGCGTTGGCCATTCGGATTTGGGCGGTGGCCCGAACCATATCTGCGGCAACCTCATCGCGAACCTTTTCAAATGACTCCACCGTCTCCGCGGCCTCCTCGACGGTTGGTTCTGCTGACCCTGGGTCCTGGTCCGCTGCCTCTGGCTGCTCGCTGGCCGTAGGTGCTGCATTAGCCTGAGGTTCGGTCGGGGCGGCGGCTGTCGAATCACCTACTTGTTCTTGATTCTCAGAAGCCTGCGACTCTGTGGTCTGAGCATCTTGCTGCGTGAGTGAGACAAGTCGAACCGACGATTCTTGGAGTCGAGATGATTGGCTTTGTTCCCCAGGAGCACTGGTTTGCTCTGAGGTCTCCTCCACGATTTCCGTCGCGGTTTCCTCTGCCGATTGATCCACCGCTTCGCTGGAAACGGTATCAGCCTCGGTGCTGGGCTCCCCACTCTCGGAAGAATCAGATGCTTCAGCAGCCTCTGTCGCGGCGGCTTCCTCCGCTGGGCTGTCATCAACACTCGGCGAGGTGACTCCTTCGGTCGCATCCGAATCCTCAACCGTCTCCGCGTCGGATACAGAAACCTCGTCGGCAGGGATCAAGAAATCGCCGCCTTTGATTCGTCGGTCGTATTCGGCCCTAATTTGCTCCTCCGATAACTTGGCCACCTCTGCATCAACGAAGCTCTGTAAGTCGCCGGAAACGTACTCAGTCTTGGCGACGTATTGGCGATGAAACCCTGGTTCTGCCGAAAACTCGCTCGGATCGCGATCTTTCCCCTCGTCATAGACCGCCTTAATCTCGATCTCACTGGGACTCTCTTTTGTCTGCGGGAGGTAGTCGTCAACAGAGATCCCGTAGGCCGACACGATCGCACTACGATTGAGCTTTAAGAAGTTTTCCCAATGCTCTTCGGGTGTAAGCAGCGGTCCCGACATCGGTGACTGACCAAGAAAAAGACCCGAAACACCGCGTTGCTCATAGAGTTGCGCTAGCAAATGGGTGCGCAGTTGCTCGTAAAGATGGGGCTGCCCCATTCGATTTTGAGTCGTTTGCATCAGCTTCGAGATAATATCGCGATCAGTAAACTGCCCATCGGTGTACTGCTGGAGCCAAACCTTCAACGCATTATCGTCGAGATTGAAACCGTCTTCCTCGGCGAGTGCCGCCAGCATCAGAGACCGAATCGATCCCATTTGGCTCGGCATCTCGTTAATACCGACCGACGTGACTCGCTGGTTTTGATCATCAAATGCAAAACCCGCCGTTTGAGGGACGCCACCGCGGCTGATGGTTTCTTGGGCCAACTCAACTAAAAAACGTACGGTCGATTGATGGTTTCTCGTGAAATAGTCGACTCGCCCGCGAGTGAGCTCATGCCCTGAATAAGTTGCAACAACGTCACTCCCAACCGCACCCGAACTGCGTCGCATGTAGGTATCGAGCACTGGAAGTGCGACAAAGGCGAAAAGAGCCAGACCGGTGAGCAAAACCATTAGGGGCTTTAAGTTGCGTCGAAATAGCTCAAAAGGACTACTATTCATATTTCCCGATAACTTTTACGAAATGTTTTGCGGGCATCTTTTGCCCGAAAAAAAAGACCGAAAACTTCGATTCCCGCAGTGAATCAGCGTAAAACACCTCACCCACTGCCAATTGCCTAATGGCCCGATCATACCGATACCTCGTTCCCACATCCGAAAGAGTCGTCTTGACAAGATGGCCATTCCGACCAAATCTCTCTTGCAATTGAGCCGACCAGACTGCAATCACCACGCGGTTGCTTAGGCCCTAGTCGTCACGACTGGCAAAATCCTATCGGTTTTCTACCAACCACGAAATTCTTTGCGGGAGCGAGTCACACAGTGTAGCGTGAACCGCGAAGTAGAAAGCGTATCGCCCGTTGAATTAAAGGGTCAAGGTGAGATTTAATCGATCGTGAAACAACCGTACAAAAACCCCTACCCTCGGCACCTACGGCCGCAGACGCATCCATCCAAAGAACTGTAGCCCCCTAACCCACCCAAACTGACTCCAAATAGTTTGACTTGAATGGCAAAGAGCAACGGAAAGCACCTGGTAATTGTCGAATCACCAGCCAAAGCAAGAACCATCTCTAAATTTCTCGGCTCCGACTACCAGGTCGAGGCGAGTATCGGGCATGTTCGTGATCTTCCGGCGGGTAAAAAGGATGTCCCTGAAAAGTTCAAGGGTGAATCGTGGGCCTACCTCGGTGTCAACGTAGATAATGCGTTTGATCCGCTGTACATCGTCCCCACGGACAAGAAAAAACAGGTAAAGAAACTTAAAGACGCCTTAAAGCAAGCTGACCATCTTTACCTCGCGACGGACGAAGACCGCGAAGGAGAGGCGATCAGCTGGCATCTTCAAGAGATCCTTAAACCCAAAGTACCGGTCGATCGCCTTGTCTTTCACGAAATCACCAAAGAAGCGATTTCAAACGCCCTCAAAGCCACTCGGCGAATCGACAGCGGCTTGGTGCGTGCGCAAGAGACTCGCCGAATCATCGATCGCCTGTACGGCTTCGACATGTCCAATTTACTTTGGCGAAAGATCGGCAGCGGCACCAGCGCTGGGCGAGTCCAAAGTGTTGCGGTTCGACTGATCGTCGAGCGTGAGCGTGACCGCATTGCATTCGTGAATTCGACCTACTGGGATCTCGATGCCATTTTCTGCACTGGCGCTGGCGAAAAGCTCAACGCGACGCTGCAATCCGTTGAGGGTCGAAAACTGCCCTCGGGCAAAGACTTTGATTCAACAACGGGACAACTCAAAAAACCAGAACTGCTTCAGCTCAACGAAGCGCAAGCCGTTGAGCTTGCAGAGAAACTCAGGTCTGCAAGCTTTCGAGTCACCAAGGTTGAGGTCAAACCGTTCACCGAACGACCGCGTCCGCCGTTCACGACCAGCACGCTACAGCAAGAGGCTAACCGGAAACTTGGTTTTACCGCCCAGAGAACCATGAGCGCTGCCCAGCGACTCTACGAAAACGGTTACATCACCTACATGCGTACCGACAGCATGACGCTTAGCAAAGAAGCCGTGAATGCATCTCGGGAGCTGGTACGAAGTGAATACGGGAATCAGTTCCTGCACCCAAGCGAACGCGTTTACAAAGGCAAAGTAAAAAATGCGCAGGAAGCTCACGAAGCAATCCGTCCCGCCGGTACACCGTTCCGTTTACCCGAGACGGTTCGTGGGGAACTCGATTCTGATCAATTCAGACTATTTGAATTGATTTGGAAACGCACCATTGCCTGCCAAATGGCAGACGCCCGAAAACAAAGAGTTAGCATTACGATCGAGGGCGGCGGCGCGACTTTTTCAGCAAGCGGCACGAGTATCGAATTCGAGGGATTTCTGCGAGCCTATGTAGAAGGCACCGACGACCCCGCTGCGGAACTCGCGAACCGAGAAACCATTCTTCCGCGTGTTGATGAGGGTGATCCGCTATCGGCTGACTCACTGGAGCCGAAATCTCACACCACACAACCGCCCGCTCGATTCACCGAGGCGACGCTAACCAAAACACTCGAAGAAAAAGGGATTGGCCGCCCCAGTACCTACGCCTCGATCATCGGCACCATCACCGATGAACGACGTAACTACATTCTTAAAAAAGGTACCGCACTTGTTCCCACTTGGCGGGCGTTCAGCGTCACTCGATTGATGGAACAACACTTCGCCACGCTTGTTGACTACGAGTTCACCGCCGAACTCGAAGATCTTCTCGATTCGATTAGCCGAGATGAAGTGAATCGCGAAGAGTATCTCAAAAAGTTCTACTTTGGCGACCAATCCGATGACAAACATAACGTCGCTCTACAGTCGCGATTAACCGAAAAACTCGAACAGATCGACCCCAAAGAAACAGCTCGATTCTCTCTAGGAAAACCCGATCAGGGAGAACACCGAGACGAAGTCTATGTCAGGGTTGGCAAGTTCGGCCCCTACATCGAACAGGGCGAGCGGAAAGCATCAATCCCCGATGGCCTGCCACCGGATGAAATGAACCTTGCCAAAGCGATGGAACTGCTAGAGTCGAGCGAGGTGGAAGATGAACCAATCGGAACTCATCCCCCAACGGGAAAGCCGATTTACCTCAAAGTTGGACGATTTGGCCCCTATCTACAGTTGGGCGAAAATGATGATGAAGAAAAACGGAATCAATCAATCCTAAAATCGATGGCAATCGAAGAGGTAACCGTTGATATCGCCTGCAAACTGCTAGAACTCCCGAGAACACTCGGCAATTTACCAGACAACGAGGAGCCGATCCAAGCGTTCGACGGGCGGTATGGACCTTACATCAAATGTGACAAGGAAACCCGATCGCTCCCCGCAGATCTTTCCCCCTTGGACGTCACGCTCGAGCAGGCGATTGAATTGCTCAAACAGCCGAAAACTCGAGGAAGACGAACGCCGAAAGAACCACTTCGTGTTTATGAGGACAAGTCGCCGGTAACTGAAGACGAAGTCAAAATTCTTGACGGTCGATTCGGGCCGTATGTTACCGATGGCGAAACCAATGCCTCGCTCCGCAAAGGCATGGATCCCAAGGAAATGACTTTCGAGGCAGCATTGGACCTACTTGCTGAGCGTGCAGCGAAAGGTCCAACCAAACGAAAGAAGAAAAAAGCTGCCAAAAAGAAGGCAACCAAGAAAAAGGCCGCGAAAAAGAAAACCGCAAAGAAAAAGACTGCGAAAGCCAAAAAGAAAGGACTCGCCCCGAAATCGCCTTGATGATTGGTTTGAGGGTAACTTCGCAAAAGTCCGTTAATCGTGATGGGCATCACGGGCAACCAAAATTCGTTCGAAGTTTTAATCCCGAACTACCTTGCTTAGAATCGCAATGATTCTTGCTCGCAGTCCTCAAGCGACAGCGGACACGTCCGAAACGTTCGATCTAAAATCAGAACAAATCTACCGTTTTTATATCCAATCGAAATCAATCCGATCGTCGAACAATTGACTTTGGCGCAATTAGCGTACTTGCCCTAAACTAATCGAGCAGGCAATATATCGCAAAGCGTGCATCACCATTACCCACAATAAACGAACCAAGCGAAGTAGGAACCATCCATGCCATCAGGAATCGAACGAGTCCGCGAAATCAAGCGATTACGAACACGCCGCAAAAACACCGCGAAGCTGATCGCACGCGTCAAGGCGGGATCGATTGAGAAGGCAGAAGCGATTCGAAAACTTCGAAAACTCACCCCAGGCGCGGACGTAATCATTGAGCGAGAAGGTTGGAAGTAGCCTAGCTTTGAAGTTGGTTGCGAACACTCTGGGAGAAGCCGAACTGCGGAAACCGTGACGGGAGCTCCGAGATTCGTCGAAACATAATCTTTAACGGATCAGTTGACCAATCCGAACGCCACCTTGTTATAGAAGGTGGCGTTTTTTTTGCAGAATTACTCCCCTGGTATCGAAAACCACTAGAAGCAGATAGAGCCCGTGCCCAATTCAGAATGCTGATTTTTCTTCAGCTCCCATCGTCTTCACACTGACACTGCCTCAATACACTGCTTGTCTCGTCACCGCAATTAAGTCGGTACTTTGCGCCGGCACCACAATCAAGCCGGCATACCCATCGGCTCTCCGCCCTAACCGCCTCGGCTCTGTCGACGACTGAACCACTACTCCGTTGAGCTCGTATCTATCAGAGTCCACTTATGGTCGACACGCGGGACAGCGACCCGCTTGGCCCCCAACAACTGACCCGCGAATTACCGTAATTTACCCCGGAAAATCCGTTCCTCGCTCCCCGAACCTCGATACTCCGTTCCCCGCGCCCAGTTGGCTCCAACAACCGCCTCACGATGGGCCGCATGGATCCGGCGAGAGTGATGAAGAGGCTATTTCAAATCAGATTCAGGAAAGCGAGGAGATAAAAGACCTCACGACAATCAAGGGGTTCTTCGGCTAAACTACGTATTCGCGCGGCACGATGAAACAAGACGAATATCAGCTAAAAGCTCAAGAGATTGGTTCCCAAAACCGGCAATCCTGCAAGCGGGTTGACGCTGAGGGATCGTGAATAGGCAAAGCCGACTCAACCGCCTGATCGCGGCTTCCTCCTGTTCGTGGATTCCGCCTGATCGTGGTTTCGGTCACCGGTGTATTCCGGTAACGAAAATACCGTGATCACGGAATCGGCGTGACAACCGAGACGAGGCAATCAACCGAGCAACAACCGCTTACGTGGCTGTTTCAATTCGACCGTTACGATGACGAGTTAATACCAAGCGTTCCTATCGATAAGCAACGATTGCAACATGACCAGCAACGAATCTGACAGCAATGCAACCACGAGTCCCGCAGCCAACGAGCAATCCGATGCCGCAGCGGCCCCCTCGTATGCTCAAGACTCTTCGACGGCATGTCAGCCGCGAGCGATGATCGAAGCGATCGGTCTTAGCAAGTTCTATGGCCCTTTCGCGGCCACCCGGGATGTTTCCTTTTCGGTTCGCGAAGGCGAATTGGTTGCTTTCCTAGGCCCCAATGGCGCGGGGAAGAGCACGACGATGAAAATGCTCACCGGCTACATTGCTCCTAGTGAGGGTGAAGCAAGGATTGCGGGCTGCAACATGATGGAAAATCGCATCGAAGGCAGTCGTCATTTGGGATACCTGCCTGAGAATGGACCGCTATACCCGGAAATGACACCGCTCGCGATGCTCGATTTCTTTGCGGACGCGCGGGGCCTGAGTGATGATATGAAGCAAGAGAGAATCGAGGCGGTGGTCGAAATCTGCGACCTTTCGAGCGTCCTTTACAAGCCCGTCAGCAAGCTCTCCAAAGGATTCAAGCAGCGAGTCGGAATGAGCCAAGCTCTGTTGCATGACCCTGACGTCCTGATTCTTGACGAACCCACCGCAGGCTTGGATCCCAATCAGATCCGTGGTGTTCGAAAAACCATGCGACGGCTGGGTGAAACGAAAACCATTCTCCTGAGCACACACATCCTTCAAGAAGTCGAAGCGATGGCGAGTCGTGTGGTGATGATTTACGAAGGCAGAAAAGTCTACGACGGCGATGTGCAAACGTTAAGAGAAATTGGCAACGGCGATCTCGACCAATCGTTCCACGCGTTGACTCGTGACGAGTCAAACTAACCAATTTACAAAACCAACCCGTCAAAAAACGTTTCATCCACACTTGAAAACGTCCCACTCAAAACAATCTCCTCTGAGTCGATAAAGAATCATGGCGTTAACGAAAGTCAGCATCGCTCTATTCGTGCTTTTCGCATACGACTTTGCTTTACTCATTTTCCTGTTGGCCATCGTCACCACGCTGTCGCGCACCAAGCGGGCTGCCTACGCGGTGATGAAGAGAAACTTCAAAGGTTACTTTAGCAATCCAACCGGTTACGTCTTCCTCTGCATTTTTGTCTTCCTGACTTCTTTGGCCGCATTTTGGCCCTATGAGTTTTTCAACCAAAACCTCGCCACGCTCGACCAACTTAATTACTGGTTCCCGCTCATTATGCTGGTCTTTATTCCAGCGATCACCATGAGTATTTGGGCCGAGGAAAAACGTCAAGGAACGGACGAACTTCTACTGACACTCCCCGCTGACGACTTTGACATCGTGATTGGCAAATACATGTCGGCCGCAGCGATTTTCACCTCGTCCCTGCTATTCAGCCAACTGAGCACCTTTGTGACATTGGCGATCCTGAGTGAAGGGCAACTCGACATCGGCCTGATTTTCACAACCTACTTAGGTTATTGGTTTGTGGGCCTTGCGATGATCGCCATCGGAATGATTGCTTCGTTCTTAACGGGCAACCTGACCGTCGGGTTCATCCTAGGTTCTTTGTTCAATGCGCCGCTCGCCTTCGCATCGCTGGCAGATTCGGTGAGCCCTAACCAGCAGATTGCAGCATGGATCGCATCGGCTGGTATCGCTCGCCCCTTTGACGACTTCGGTCGAGGCATTATCAGCACCTCTTCCGTTTTCTACTTCACTTTGGTGGGCTGTGTCGCACTCTACTCTTGCATGGTCCTAATCGGGCGTCGCCACTGGACCGGAGGCAAAGATGGAAACACCATGGCTTGGCATTACATCGCCCGAGTGCTCGCGCTGACAGTCGTCACAATCGCAATGGTGGTAACGTTCCGAGCATGGGACGTTGCTCGCGTGGATACGACTGAGGGTCAAGTCAGTTCGCTTGCCCCCGCAACCAAAAAACTGATCCGCGAACTTGACTCCGACCAACCGATTGTGATCGATGCATTCGTCAGCACGGAAATCCCAGAGATCTATGCAAGGACTCGCTACAAGCTCATCAACCTCCTCAAGGAGTTCCGCAGTGAAGCAGCAAAGGGTGGTCGCAAGCTTGAAGTCAATCTCTACCAAGACATCGAACTCTTTAGCGAAGACGCAGCCTTGGCCGAAGAACGCTTTGGCATCACCCCTGTCTCGCGTACCGTTCGGGAAAAAGGGACACAAAAGCAAAAGCAGTTCATCCTCGGGGCCGCGTTTCGATCGGGACTCGAGAAAGTAACCGTTCCTATTTTTGAATACGGGATCCCGGTGGAGTATGAACTTGTCCGCTCCATCAACACGGTTGCCTCGGGCAAGCGAAAACGAATTGGCGTGGTCCAGAGTGATGCGTTGATGATGGGCGGCTATGTAATGAACCAAACGGGTAACCGAGTCGCGATCCAAAGGCACGTGCTCGTGGAAGAACTTGCACGACAGTACGAAGTGGAGCCAGTGGATCTATCCGGCCCCATCGCTCCGGGTTCTTACGATGCACTCTTGGTCGTCCAGCCATCGTCACTCGAACCGGCTCGCTTTCAACGCCTCGTTGAAGCAGTGCAGTCGGGCGTCCCCGCTGCGATCTTTGAGGATCCCGTTCCACAAATACCTTATATCCCGGGCACCGCAACGCCCAAGATGATGCCAACAGCACAGGGAATGCCAAACGGCGGTGCGACAAAGGCAGAGATTCGCGATCTATGGGATGTCCTGCAGCTGGACATACCGGGTCGAGCAGCACTGCAGGGGATCTACGAGCCCGATCTCGTATTTCAATTTTACAATCCCTACCCAACCCTCCAAGAAGAGGGCCTGAATCAGCTGGCGGTCTTTATCGACGAAGACGCGCCGGGAGTGAGTGAAGGATCGGCGTTGAATTCAGAAAGCGTGATCACATCCGGCATGAATGAGGTTCTGACACTTTACACCGGCGCGATCCGGGCAAAAGAGGACAGCACACTGAAGCACACTCCACTCTTGACCACAGGTGATCAGAGTGGACTCATTTCGCTATCGGCACTGGTTGAGATTTCAAGAGGTCGTTCGCAACTGGACCAAGAGATGAATCAGCAAACGCCCTACCTAACGGTGGCGATGGCGATCGAAGGACAGGCTTCGACCTCCGCTTCCACCTCGACGGAGACAAGCCAAACCGCTCAAACCACAACAGCCGGTGGCGAAGTTGCGACCTCGGCAGACGCTTCGTCTAATCCCATACGCGCGGTTTACGTTGCAGACACCGATTTGATGCTGCCCGAATTTTCGGCAATTCGAGCCGACCCCGACTCGTTGACCGAAGTCAAATATCAATTCCAAAATGTCACATTCATCCTGAACTGTGTGGACTGGGTCGCTGGGGAAACGAACTTCATTGAAATCAGGAAGCACCAACCCATCTTTGCCAGCCTTACCATGATCGACGCGGTGAAGCAGGAAGCGATCGCACAGGTTCGACAACAGAGTAACGCGTTTCAGCAAGAATTTGAATTTGCGGATCGCGATGCATTGGAATCCCAGGATCGCCGGCTTCAAAAGCTTCGCGAAGAAATTGAAAAACTTCAGCGAGACAAAGTGGACGATCAAGCAGAGCTGCAAGCCAAGCAGCAAAAGTTCCAAACTCAACAGGCACTCGAACAGCGAAAACTCGAAGTCAAGCGAACCAAAATGGCTCGCGAACGCAACATGAAGGTTCGAGAAATCGAACGGCGTGCTGCGGAGCAGGTGACCAAGATTCAAAATCAAGTCAAAGTTTCTGCGGTTGCAGTCCCTTGCATCCCTCCACTCGTTGTTGGAGTCATCGTCTTTGCATCTCGAAGACTTCGAGAGCGTGAAAGCATTGCCTCCAGTCGACTGAAATAAAAGAAAAGAGAAATAGTACCGTGTCCGAAGGAACGAAAACAGCAAGTTTTTGGGGCGTTGCCGCCTTGTCGGTTGTATTGGCAGCCCTCGCCGCTTGGCCGCGCACCGTCGTGGAACCTCAAGCAAGCCTAGTTGGGCAGCCTCTATTCGAAGAATTTACCGAGCCGCTTATCGCCGCCAGCCTGGAAATCATCACCTTTGATGAAGACCAAGGACGGCCGGCAAAATTTGAGGTCGGCAAACAAGGCGACAGCGAACTGTGGACCATTAAATCTCGTGGCGGTTACCCCGCTGATGCGTTTGAACAGATGCAAAGAGCGGCAACCGCGCTCGTGGGACTAAAGATTCTGGACGTTCAAACACGGAACCCGGAAGATCATGACGACCTCGGTGTGGTTGAGCCAAATCTCGAAAAACTACAAACAGGTGATGTCGGTGTGGGGCGTCTGGTCTCATTCCGTGATGCAGCCAATAACCGCCTCGCATCTCTGGTGATCGGCGATCGCGTCAAAGATGATCCGAGCAAGCGTTACGTCCGCATCCCCGGTCAAGACCCTGTTTATGTCGTCACCCTCGACGAATCCGATCTCACCTCTAATTTTCGCAACTGGATCGAGGACGATCTTCTGCGTCTGAGTAGCATCGAAATCAAATTGATCAATATCGACGATTACCTCTCAACACCGGGCACCAACCGGATGACGAGGACTCGCAGTTATGCCGCCGAAGTCGAGAAGACGATTACCGATTGGGTGCTCAAGCGACTCGTGGAGTACGATCCAAACGATGAGTTCATCGAACCCACTGCCATCACCATTCAAGCAGACGAGCAACCGAACCGCGAAAAACTCGACCTCCTCGCTAACGCGCTTGACGACTTAAAAATCGTTGATGTCGTGCGTAAACCGGAAGGCTTGAAAATTGATGTGAACAATAATGTTGAACTAGCTTCTAACCAAAACGCTTTAGCATCACTCGGACAACGAGGCTTTTATCCACAGCCCAGCACCGACGGCACAGTCGACATCTATTCTGCAAACGGTGAATTACGGGTCACGCTTGAAGATGGGGTGCGTTACAAGTTGCGATTCGGAAACATCGCGGGAATTAGTCCAACGGAGGGCGGAGGCGAGGAAATCGAAACCGGTGTGAATCGTTACCTACTGGTGACAGCCGACGTTGATGAGTCGCAATTCCCAGTTCCAGCCATGCGTCCGATCCCGAATACCGTTGAGGAACTCAAAGCAAAACTCAAGGGACAAGCGAGCGAATCAGGCACCGAAAACGAAGAGGCGTCTCCAAGCGAAGATGATCTTACGGACGAAGAATGGCAAGAAAGGCTCGAAGCCGAACAGGAGATCGTCACCAAAGAGAATCGCAGAATTATGGATGAACGAAAGAACCAACTCTCTGAAGCTGAGCGGCGTGCGTCAGAACTGAACCAACGTTTCGCCGACTGGTACTATGTGATCCCCGAGGAAACCTACTCGATGCTCCGCATTAAACGAGATCAAATCCTCAACTCGGGTTCCGCGACAAGCACCAATCCAGCCAATCCGCCTGGCACTGGCGGAGGCCTGCCACCACTACAACTTCCGCAGTTCTAAAAAGACGCAGCGCTGTGTAACGCAGCAGACCTTTCAACCATCACCCGACCCTACGAAGCTAAGCATGTCGAGCGAACAAGACATTTACGAAGAACATGTCCTGGATCACTACGAAGACCCGTACCATCGCGGCGATCTAGAAAAAGCGACCCATTCGCACGAAGCCGATAATCCACTCTGTGGCGATGTCGTGCATATTGATCTGCGGATCGATGGTGACGAAAAAATCCAAGAGGCTTGGTTTAGCGGTGATGGCTGTGTGATTAGTCAAGCGTCGGCCTCGATGTTAATGGAAACCATCGAAGGCAAATCGCTCGAAGACATCCGCAACTTCACCGCCGAAGAGATGCTCGCGCTCTTTGGGCCCAAGCTAACACCCAACCGACAAAAGTGCTGCCTCCTTTCGTGGCGGGTGCTCCAGAGTGCGATTCATGCTCCGGTTGATGACCTCCCACCCGATAACGAAGATGGCCCCGACGTTAACTTCGGCGGACCAAGCCTTAGCGAGGAAACCTAAACACGGGGCTCGCTAACCAGTATCACATACGCAAATCTTTGGCCGATCAGTGCGATTCACCGCTGCATGAATTGCATACCTTGAGTGGGCAGTCAATCGCCTCTTGTTGAAAAGAAAAGTTACTTGAAAGACACAACCGCGTTCACGATTTCTGAACTCGATCAAATTCGCGAACAGTTTCCGATCCTCGGAAGATTGACAGCCAGCGGCGCACCACTCGCTTTCCTCGATAATGCTGCGAGCACCCAGCGACCTCTTGCGGTGATCGACGCAATGTCCGACTGCTTTCGCCGATATTACGCGAATGTTCATCGTGGAATCCACACACTGAGTGAAGAATCCACAGCGGCCTACGAACAAGCCAGAAGAACCGTTGCCGAATTCATTAACGCAGCGAGTGACCGAGAAGTCATCTTTACTGCGGGTGCAACCGCCTCAATCAATACGGTTGCGAGAACCTGGGGCGACGCAAACCTTGGTCGTGGCGATGTGGTCCTCACTACCATTGCCGAACACCACGCAAACATTGTGCCTTGGCATCAACTGGCCGAACGAACTGGCTGCAAAGTTGTGTTCTTGCCGATCACCAGTGAATACACCTTTGACGACACCGTAGTGAGAGATCACCTTGAGCGTCTGCAGCCCAAACTCTTTGCGTTCACCGCGGTTAGCAATGTACTCGGAACGAAAACCCCAGTGAGAAGATGGGCACAGCTCGCCAAGTCCTTTGGTGCGGTCACCCTCGTGGATGCCTCGCAGGCTACACCCCACGAACCAATTGATGTCCAAAGCCTTGACACGGACTTCCTGGTTTTCGGCGGCCACAAAATGTGCGGTCCAACCGGGATCGGTGTTCTGCATGGTAAGCAACAACTCCTTGAAGACATGCCGGCGTTCCTCGGAGGAGGTGGCATGATCCTTCGGGTCACGACCGAAGGATTCGAGCCGGCTGAGTTGCCGGATAAGTTTGAGGCGGGAACCCCGCCGATTGCAGAGGCGATTGGCCTGGCAGCCGCCGCGAATTTCCTCACAGGACTTGGCCTAGAACGAATCGCAGCACATGAGCATGCTCTCTGCAAAATAGCGGACCAAGGGCTAAGAGAGATGCAGGGAGTTGAAGTGATTGGCCCTGATGCCGGCCAAAAGGGAGGCATTGTCAGTTTCAGCATCGATGGGGTGCACGCCCACGATATCGCGCAAGAACTGGATCATCTTGGTATTGCTGTGCGTGCAGGACATCACTGCACCATGCCACTTCATCGCTGGATGAAGAAAACCTCAACCACGCGCGCCAGCTTCTACCTTTACAATCGCCCACAGGAGGCAGAGCGTTTCCTCGAAGCGATCGAGCTGGTGAAAACGAAATTCACTCGTTCAGGTCGTCGGCGACGCCAGAGGAACCCGCAGTAGCCATTTCTCACTACATCGCCTCGTTAGCTAGCAAAGCCGCCATCGATGGTGCTTGCAAAATAATCGAGCAATTCGCGAGCCGTTAAGAGCGATGGGTGACAACGGCAACCCATGCAAACCGCGTTTCTTGACAATCAATCAAAAAATCGGCAAACCCCGCGACTTGGTAATGGCGGACTTTCATCTTGATGGAGAACGCGGAGTCGGGGTATACCTTTAGCGAGCATTGGAAGCTGCACGTTTGAAGGAAAGGGCGTTCGGAAATGACATTAGGGCTGGGCGAATTCGCGACCCTCGTCGGTGGCAAACTGCTAGGACAAGCAGATCAGCAATGCAACGGTGCGAATCCGCCGGGGGATGCTCGCAGCGGTGAGATTACGATGCTTGATCACCCAAGCCGAGCTCAAGTACTGGAAACTAGCGAAGCGACTGCAGTGATCACCTCCGAGGAGATCGCTGGATTGCCCATGGCACAGATCATTGTGGACGATCCACACGCTGCCTTCGCGCAAGCGGTCACGCTTTTTCGGCCGCCTATCGCAAACCCCTTCAAAACAGTCGGAATCTCGCCCTCGGCAAAGATTCACCCAACCGCAGAGATTCACCCATCGGCTATCGTTGGGGACAATGTCGTCATTGGTGCTCGATGTCGGATTCACCCTGGTGTCGTTGTCATGCCCGAATCGATGATTGGCGACGATTGCGTGATTTATCCGAACACGACCCTTTACGAATACACGCAACTAAGCGATCGCGTCATCGTTCACGCGGGATGTATTATCGGGGCAAACGGTTTTGGCTATCGTCAAGAAAAAGGCCGACACCTTCCAGCGGCACAACTGGGCTACGTGCGGATCGAATCTGACGTCGAGATTGGCGCAGCCGTCACGATCGATCGCGGCAGCTACGGCGCGACAACCATTGGCGAGGGCACCAAAATTGACAACCAAGTCATGATTGCCCACAACTGCAAAATTGGTCGACACAACCTGATCTGCAGCCAGGTCGGAATCGCTGGTAGCAGCAAGACGGGCGACTACGTGGTACTTGCTGGACAAGTTGGCCTAAAAGACCATATCACGTTAGGTGATCACACGATCGTCGGTGCTCAAGCCGGCGTGATGGACGACTGCGAAGGCAACGAGGTCTACCTCGGATCACCGGCAACTCCTCAACGCGAACAGATGCAGATCATGGCGATAGAGAGACGACTGCCCGAAATGCGTCGAGAAATAAAACTTCTTCGCAAAGAACTGGATCTTCTTAAGCAACCCCCGTCCGAACAGCCAGCAGCTTCAGACGCTTCCGATACATGCCAGAAAGTGGCATGAAAATCGGACATCATTCTTGGTTGAGGACGTTCCCTGAGATGGTTGCCATGAAACAAAAGAGCAAGGATCAGCAGCCTATCGGCCTCATCGCTGGCTGGGGACGATTCCCCGTCCAAGTTGCACAGAAAATCAAGGACCAAGGTAAGTCAGTGGTAGCGGTGGCGATCACAGGCCACGCTAGCCACGAACTTGAATCGATTTGCGATGACATCCTGTGGTCGGGCGTTGGCAAACTTGGAAAGCACCTCCGCTATTTCAGCCAATGCGGTGCTAAGCAAATCACCATGGCCGGAAAGCTTTTCAAAGCGGATCTACTCTATCAAGGCTCCGTTTGGATTCGCCACTTCCCGGACCTGACTTGCATCCGAACACTTGGACCTTGCCTGCTTGGCTCAAAACGCGATGCTCGTGACGACCAATTACTCCTTGCCATCACATCGGCCTACCGTCGGCGCGGCATGGAGATCTTTCCAGCCACAGATATCGCACCGGAACTCCTCGTTGGAAATGGACACCTTGCCGGCCCCAAGGTAAGCAAACAGAGCCAACAAGACACCGAGTTTGGTTGGAAGATCGCCAAGCAAATGGGCGCAATGGATATCGGGCAAGCCGTGACGATTCGCGACGGAATCGTGATAGCCGTGGAAGCGATCGAAGGCACCGATGCCTGTATCGAGCGCACCGGCAAGCTATGCAAACGCGGCGGCTGGACACTCGTTAAAGTTAGTAAACCCAGTCAAGACATGCGCTTTGACGTCCCCACCATCGGTCCTCAAACGATTCAAATGGTGAGCGATGCAGGCGGCAGGAATATCGCGATCGAAGCCAACAAAACCATCGTGGTGGACCAAGAGGTCACCTATCGACTCGCGAACCGACTTGGCGTTTCCATTGTCTCGCTTGACCTGGAATCGGCAGCGACACTCCGAGAGGATTGCATAACAAACATCAAGGCAGCCTAAAACAACGCGAATCAAACGCATTGATCCACAACGCTGGCACTTTACCGCTGGCACTTTACCGCTGGCACTTGGCCGCTAGGCACCTGCATTCAACGCTGAAGGCTAAAAGTAACGCGAAGTAGCACTAAGCTCCTAATCACCCAACGTGTCCCGCCTCGATCACGACACAGTACAACCATGCCCTGTCGACCCCGCAGCGACGCCGAACCGCTTCGACACGTGATGGCCCGAGCCTCTAAGCTTTTACAGAACAAAGCAGCCTTTTCTGAGCCCCGTCTTTTTCCCTGAGCAGCCCTTCCCTTAGCCCGGTGCCTAGCGAGCCAAGATGACCATAACGAGCCACTCGTCATTGACCACCCACCCACCGGCCAAGCTCAATCTGTTTTTAGAGCTGATTAGCAAACGATCCGATGGCTTTCACGAAATTGACACCGTCATGATTCCAATTGATTGGTGCGACAAGCTCTCGCTCTCACTCTCTGACGGCAACGCTATTGAACTGACCGTTCAAATGCCGGAGAAGAGCCACGCCGCCGCCCAGCCTCCTGGCGCTGAACTCGAACGCGTGAGGGAGGAGAATCACCAAAACCCAACGAGCGCCGCGGAAGACATTCCCTGCGATCATCGCAATCTGGTCTACCGCGCATTGGCTCAGTTCAAAGATCGCTTTGAAATCTCAAGTGGCTTCCACTGCCATCTAACAAAATCAATCCCAGCGGGAGCGGGACTGGGTGGCGCAAGCAGCGATGCCGCATCCGCACTGCTACTTGCGGCTAAACTGCACAAAATCGCCCCCACTCGCCCCGAGATGCGAGAAATCGCTGCGAACCTGGGCAGCGACATTCCTTTTTTTCTCGGCTGCCCTGGCAAACAAACACAAGACGAAACAAGAACAACGAACGGCTGCCGCGCGGCCCGTGGGACCGGCCGAGGAGAAGTCATCGAGAGCGTAGAGTGTCCAGCAATCATCGATTTTGTGGTGATTTTTCCGGGAATCGGGCTCTCCACACCCACTGTTTATTCCGCGAGCAGCGTACCGAGCAAGCGGCAGGAGAGTCGGCCCATTCTGCAAGCACTGCGGAGTGGAGAAAGGGACCAAATTGCGAGGCTACTTGTAAATCGACTCCAAGCACCCGCCAAAAAACTTGCCTCTGGGGTTCTTGTCGCCTTAGAATCGTTACAGCACGCGGGACTCCTGGGCAGCCAAATGACTGGCAGTGGCTCCGCTTGCTTCGGGATCGCCGAGAATCAAGAGCAAGCAAGAAGCTGCGCCGAGTCGCTGAGAGAACAACTAGGCCCCCGATTTATCATTCAGGCAGCTCGCAGCACGGAAGTCCCTGGAATGATGTACTGAAACCCACAATCAACGCACGTTCAGAACTCGCCGACTGCCACATCAATCGCACCGCTCGAGCTATTAAACCGGACCTGCAACCACAACAGTGGCTGAACGATCCCGATAGTTAGTGACAACCAGCGTTTGATCACCGGCGGTGATGCACTGGATTCAGGGAGGGTCAGACATTGAAAATCACCGAGATTCGCATCAAGCTGATGGAAGAGTCAGAAGACCGCCTTCGAGCATTCTGCTCAATCACCTTAGATGATTGCTTCGTCGTTCGGGATCTAAAAATCATTGACGGCAGCAGCGGCCCCTTCGTTGCAATGCCTAGTCGAAAACTGACAAACAATTGCCATCGCTGCCGTCACAAGAATCAAGCCCGTGCGAACTACTGCAACTACTGCGGAGCTAAACAGCGAACGGGTAAACATTCCGACCATGACGCAGCCTTCAAGCTTTATGCTGACGTCGCCCATCCGATCAATAGCGATTGCCGCGAGATGATTCAGAATGCTGTGCTTGAAGAGTTTGAACAGGAACTGACACGCTCTCAAGAGCCAGGGTACCGATCTCGCTACGACGATGAATTTTCTCATCCAGAAGCCGTGACGCGAAAATTCGATCCACCAGAAACTAGACCGCCCAAGCCCCACCTAACCACTGAAGCCCATCTGCCGGCAATCGCCCAGCAGGAACCAGAGCAGGCAACTTGGCAAAGCCATGCCGAGAGCGCCTCCGGCGCCGAACCCACAACAAGTGACCTGAGGAACGATTCCTCTGGGTTCCCAGTATCCGAAACGGGTAGCGCCCCACACGCATCGCCTCAGCGTCCAAATAAAAACCGGAACAATGACTCAAGCAGTGAGAATCATCGCGCTGACGACACCTTCGGAAAAGGAATTTTTTAGCTCTCGCTACGCAGCATAGCCTGTGACACGAAAACTTGCCTGTGTTTTTGTTGAAGGAGCAAGCAACGAATTAAGCAGGACAGGCTTTCGCAGCACCCGATTCACCCCGCCCGCCAAAGCAGCCTGCTCTTGACTGAAATTGGCGCCGTGACAAATCCACAAATGGACTGCCGTCCCCCCCGGGTCAATTGATTGAATTCGACTCTTCCACTCGTCCCTCTCAGCGGCCGGAGCAACCGAGTCATCCCACCAATAAAGATCCGCATTGCTGAAGCGAGATCTCTGGCTCGGCGTCGCCCAAGAAAACGAAACGGGCGCATCGACAATCACTTGTCGGTAGAGTTCCGTATCAAGATCTGAAGCTGCCAAGAGAACGACGGAACGAAAAGGAAGTTCTGAATCACGAGAACCCGAAGCCCCCCTAATCAGCTGGATCTCATCAATGAGCGAATGAAACGGTAGCGATCGCGCCGAAGAACAAGAACGATCGCGAACACCAAGAGCAAGTGGCCCAAGCACATCCAGCCAAATCGCATCCCCTAACTGATCCGACAACCTTTCTGCCGTTTCATGATCTATCGGGTGACGATCCTCGCGACAATGCACAACAACATCGACGGCACCTAGCGGCCTTGCCATTGCATCTCGAAGATCCCATCGCGTCGCGACCGAATCGGAGCACGCGACCGCTTGATCATAAACGTCCCGCAGCGATTTCGCCTGTGGAACGCCGATCCAGAGCAACCGATCGATTGGACTGGCTATCAGTTCATGACCGATCACACCAGAAAGAGCAGGCCGCAAGGATGCTTCTCGCGAATCAGCCGACCGAACCTCTGAACGATGCACCACTTCACTCCCTCGCCTTCTCTGGCGTAATAGATCGCCTCACCGATGAAATCCACGCTCCACGGGGAGATTGAAGTAGCATCGCTGGACACTAATCGGCCAACGCCGCCTCCGCCTCCCGAAAGCACTGCCATGCATCGGCCACCGAATCACACGCTCGAAGTCCATCAAGCATGTCTCGGTTTGCAATCAAACGACTTAACCTCGCGAGGATACGAAGGTGAGCGGTGTCATCGTAAGAGCAGATCAGGAAAAAGATGTCTGTTAAGTGACCTGAATCAGAGAAAGGTAGTGGATTGGGACTTATTCCCATCGCGATCACACTATCCGCAAGAATTGACGTTTGCGGTCGCCGCGGGTGCAGCAAGGCAACCCCACAGTCCAAGGCGGTGGGATGCATTTTCTCTCGCGCCTGCACCGCCTCAGCCATTGCCGGTGCATCCCACATCAGACCAGACTTCGAAACCAATTCGCACATCGAACGAACCACCGAACCACGCGTTCTCGCTTGAAGAGGCACGGAGATGGTATCTGGGGTGCAAAGTCCAGAGAGCATCCGGTCCGTGGACTCCCCTGTGACTCGGTCCACCACCTGCTGGACCTTGTAGAGCTCTTCGGAATCACTAGCACCGATCTTCTCCTCGAGCCAGTGATGTATCTCGGCCTCATTAAAAACCCAGTCACCGCCAACGCGTCGACCCGGCAATAACCCTCGCGATGCCATCTTGATGATCTGTGCCGGAGTCACGTGAAGGTAAGCGGCAACCTGCGCGACGTTGTGGTCTTCCATGAAAATACCTAGGTGACACGAAAACGTTCAAAAGAAAAACAGAATCAAAAACTCGCACCGAGTCGCTGAAAGCTAGCACGCAGTGGGTTGCCTTCGCAAAACGAAATCGACGTTGGAACCAAAAATCACAGAACCGAACTCACAATGACAGCAAAAGCATATTTCCGGACAAACTTTAGACAAAACATAACCAGTTGAGAAATTTATCAAAAAAACTTCCAGAACCGTTGCCAGCTAAAACTCACCCAAAAAGCGATGGTTATTGAAATCTAAGGTTCGGCGACCCTTGCGGCAACGGCAGCACGCTATCGCAGCATACGATGATTCGCCTTGACCAACAGCGATTTCTCTCGTTAGTGAAGAAGTACGTCGAGGCCTCAAATAGAAAAAGGCTCGCCAAGTTCCAGTCGAATCGCGTTGAGAGCTATGCCAGCATTGCAACTCAAACCTTTTTTCATCCGGTCCGTGCGGTCCATCCGCACGATAGGGATACTTTTGACCCTACTGAACGGACCACCAGCTCTGTCGCAGTTATCTTTTACTCCCAATTCACCCACTGCTGGTGCTAGCGACTTCAATAGCGGCTCGACAACACCCCCATCTAATCCATCGACCACGACGCCGCAGACCAACCTCACCCCTATTCAATCCAGCAACACATTTTCCAATGTTAATGGCGGAGCCTTTGGCAACGGGCCAAATATGGGGAATCCCTCTGGCGCGTTTGACCCATACGCGATCAACGGTCAAGGGACCGTGCCACCGATTGGATCCTCCTCGACCACCTTTGGAAACCCACAAACACTACCCAATGGCGGGTTCACAACGCCCAATTCGGGCGCATCGGGCCTGAGTATGGGGGCAGCGTCAAGTTTTCAGAGTAATCCATCCAACAGCGCGATCGGCACTCCCTCACCATCCGGGCAGTCCAATGCCAACCCGACGCAGCCCAGCAACACACTCCTTCAAGGAAATCGCGGCGGACTCTTTGGGCTATTCTCATTACCCGCTGCATCCACCGCAGCCTATGGAAACAATCGAACACTAGACAATCCATCCGTTTATGGACCCGCCGGCGCTGCAGCTTCTCCACTGAACCAACCAAACCCGTATGGGCCGTCAACCTACCCAAACTCGATCTACCCACAGAACAGTCCGAACTCGCTATTTCCCGATGGACTTGGGTCAGCCTACTCAGGCGGGTTCTTACAAAATCCATCGACTAGCTACAACGACAACAGACGGTTACAAGGCCTTCGCTTTCGCTACACCTACGTCAGTCCTGGCAGCAAACCCGAACATCTTGGAATGAATGATTTGGATGCTTCGCTTGCTTTCGCATTTCCAAATTTCCTTAATCTGAACCAGCCGCTTTACGTGATCCCTTCCTTTTCACTCCACCTTTGGGATGGCCCTGATGGAGTCACCACGACGTCCGATTTGCCGTCTAAGGTATTTGATGCCTTTGTGGATCTCGGGTGGGAATCCGACCCGAACAAAATGGTCAGCACCGACTTTGGCCTACGTCTCGGAGTATTCTCAGACTTTGATACGTATACCGATCGTAGTTTCCGCGTGCGAGGTCGCGCACTCCTGAACTTTCGTCTCACTCCGGTCACATCCTTTAAGGGCGGGGTCTACTACGTGAATCGCGATGAGCTCAAATTGATCCCTGCCGTCGGACTGCTCTACCGACCAGACCCTTACACTCGAATCGATCTCTACTTCCCCAAGCCCAAATACGCGAGATACTATCGCACCCTTGGTACCTACGATTTGTGGTGGTACCTGACCGGCGATTATGGCGGTGGCAATTGGACGATCACTCGAGACAGCGGTATCGAAGAATCGGTCGACATCAACGACCTACGGGCAATCGCTGGATTTGAATGGGGGCCATCGAATGCACTTGCCGCCGGCAGACGATCTGGATTCGCCGAGATTGGCTATGTATTTAACCGCGAAGTACTTTATCACACCCAACAAGCGGATAACTTTGATCCTGACAACGCGTTCATGTTCCGACTAGGAATTGGTTACTAGGCAAAGGCCGAGCACCGAAAATGAGCACGCACCACGGGGCTTCGATGAACGGACAACTCATCGCCGGCTCGGACCCGCATCCCGAGGTGACGGCTGATTGCCTTACCGGCGGTCGGATTCAATCGCTAGCCGCCGATTCTGATTCCCAACGGCTTATCATCGGGCGGCTTATCATCGGGCGGCTTATCATCGGGCGGCTCAATAATGGGGCGGCTTATCATCAAGGAGATCTCTCTTTTCCTCGATCTTGTATTTGAAATCGTCTAATTTTGATTCAAATCTTGTGACCAAACGCATGACTCGATCCAGTTGACGCGACTGCTCGGTGACAACCTCATTGAGTTGCTCCACCACTCGCTGCGTGTGAGATAACTGAACTTCGAGTTTGGTTAAACGATCATCGGAATCAGCTGGCATCAGACGACGCTCTCAACTTCGGGAATATCCAAACGATGACGGCATCGGCCAAATGGAAAACGTCATCTCACATGATTCGACGCGGGGAACCTTCAACCGCTCGCAGGCAAAAGCTAGGCCTTGATGTCAGCAAATGACCTTAAATCGTAAGGAATACCAACATAATCTAGGACACGGCACAGACCACGCAGAGCAACACCGAAGCCATCGGGTCCGCTAAAGCCTCCAAACTGCCCACCACCTTTAACATGCGGTTCAAGATCCAAGAAAACACCATCCGCTCCGCGAGACGTCATACGGTGCTGCAATTCAGGCAAGAAATCTCTGAACTCTCGAAGAATTGCCTCATGCCCACTATCACCGATGTCTGCCGGAACAAAGTTGCTAAGACTTGCTTCATCCACATGCTCGATGCGGCCAGTGGGCGAAGGGTCATGATAGTCTTTGATATGCATCCAGCCGAGACTCGGCTTCATTGCCAGATACTGAGCGTAGGTTTCGTCAGCGGTGAAACCTTGCGTCACAATGTTGGCAGCATCAAAAATGGTCAGCATAGCCGGATGGTTCACCTGCTCTGCAATTTTCGCCAACAGATCACCCGTTTGGCCGACAAGATTTGCTTCGACCTCAAGACCGAATGTTAGACCACGCTTGTCACAATGCTCCGCGATCTGACCGAGCTGATCGCTAACTTGATTCAAGTGGTCCTCTGGATTGGTTCCCTTGGGATGATAAAACGCAAACCCGCGGATCAACTTTGCACCAAAGGCTTCTGCGCGATCGCATGCTGTCGCCACGTCTTCTGCCAAATATTGTTCGAATGGCACAAAACGGTTTGCGGTTCCATCATCAACGTCCAGCAATTTCACCTTACCAATCGGTGATCCGATGCTACTGACTTTCAGACCATAATCTGATTGCATTTTTACCAAGTGCTGTATCTCAGCGTCTGACAACTGCATCACATTCTTGATCCCTTCACCTGCATCAATAAAGCGGATGGAGTAGTATTTCAGACCAAGGGCTGCGAAGGCGGAATACTGCTGCACTGCAAGTTTTTCGTTCGCTGCTTCGTCGGCAAAGCCACTAAGGATAACGGGAATGGACATCTGTTCTCGTTGTTTAAAAGAGGAGGTTTATCAGTTCAGCGACCAAGTTTTTTGCGTTTCCCAAAACTTGACGGCACGGGATAACAGATTTCGGAAAACCGATTCAGCATCTTGTACTGAATCGTCGCCAAGGGACCAGAGTTTTGTTGCCAAAACAATTTCAGTGGGTTGTTTGCTTGGGATCACCCGGTCAATCCCCACAGGGACCAGAATCAGTCGAGCCCCAACAACCACCGTGACGCAAATAACTCCGCTCGGACACAGTGCACAGCATACCGTGTGAATGGAGTCGCGACGACCGAAGCGTAACGCTATCTTTCAGCGATCGCAGACGTCCTCTAGCCTTTTTCTGGATATTCGACCACGATGTTGCTATGCAGTCCGCCTCTAGGCGTCCACTGACTTTCCACGGTCGCCTGAAGTGGCTTTACCACGGCGAGAAAGTCGTCCATGATGCGATTGGTCACCGCCTCGTAAAAAATCCCTTCATTCCTGAACCGCTGCAGGTACATTTTGAGACTTTTCAGCTCAACACACACCTTATCGGGGACGTAGGTGAAAATAATTTTTCCGTAGTCAGGCTGTCCCGTCTTTGGACAAACGGAAGTAAATTCTGGGCAGTGGTGCACAATCGTAAAACGTCGAGAAGGACTGGGATTATCGAAGATCTCCAGCATGTCTCTGAATGATTCTGAGTCGCTCAATTTGTTAACTCCATCGGCAAAAAATCAAGTTTCGCATGGCTCGTCAAAGACGGCTAGGGGTCGCCTGCGCGTCTCGGAAACCTTTATAAGCCGGCAAGGGGAAGGAATCCTAACCGGTACTCCCAGTTTTTTTATCCGAACCACCGGATGCAACCTTCGCTGCTGGTTTTGCGATACCCCCTACGCATCCTGGGAGCCAAAGGGGGAGCAGGTCGAGATCGAGCAACTCGTCGAGCAGGCTAAGGTATCAGGCACCCAGCACGTGGTACTAACCGGTGGCGAACCAATGCTGCCCCTCAGCACGACGAGTCTTGCCAAACGCCTCCGACAAGAGGGGTTCCACATCACCATTGAGACCGCCGGAACGGTGCACCGAGAAATTGATGTGGATTTGATGTCAATCAGTCCAAAATTTGCCAGCAGCGCCCCCGATGCGAGACGCCACCCCCAATGGCACCAAAGGCATCAACAGGAGCGAATGCAACTGCAGATCATACGGAAACTCATCCGACAATCCGCCGACTACCAGCTAAAGTTCGTTGTCGACTCTGATCGCGACTACCCTGAACTTCTTGAATTCCTGAAGGCAATCCACGCCGAAGAATCCAAAGTTTGGGTCATGCCCCAAGGCAGCACGAACGAGGCATTGAACCGAGCCAACTACTGGCTTAAACCATGGTGCGAAGAACAAGGCTTTCATTACTGCGAACGGATGCAAATCAGATGGTTTGGGAATCGACGAGGCACCTGAACCATCTCTCGAACGGCCAGGCGTCCTATCTTGACACACGAGGAACGCAATCCGATGAACCAAATTGTCGAAAGTGCTATAGTTATCCAATAGTTCGTTATTAACGCTGCGTCCTCAACCCGAGTCTCTGCGTGCACATCATGAAGCATCAGCGTCAACGGATCGTCTTGGTCGTCCTTGCCTCACTGTGGTTAGGCATGCAATGTCAAACCAGAGCAATGCAGAAATCCGATACGGCTTTGACAGGCACAACGCCAACCGAATCGCCCCAAAGGCCACACGCAATCAAAACCGGCGGCCCACAAACCGTGTCGAGTGACTCAACCGATCACCTCGATCGACCGAAGGAAACGCTATCGCCCGCAGAACGACAATCGCTGGCGGAGGCAAAGCTAGGGGATGGCGACTTCGATGCGGTCACCCTCCTCTATGAATCCGAATCACTCAACCAGCTTTCACCTCGAGATGCTTACCTACTTGGAACTGCCCAGTATCGTCGCCAAGAGTTCGAGATGGCAATCGAATCGTTCCTTCGTGCTGCCACCTCCCTCGACAATCGCCTTGCGACGGATGCGAGATACAACCTAGGAAATGCAAAATACTCGGAGGCTTTGCGCATTATCGCACAGGCGACTGATGCCTCGGCGGCTGCAGAAACCGCAAACAAGGCTCAACAGCGCCTGAGTTCTGCCATCAACGACTTTCGTTCTGTTTTGAAAGTACGACCCGACGATCGCGATGCCCGATACAACCTGGAATTGGCCGCAAAACTGCTTCAACAACAACAACAACAACAACAACAACAACAACAACAACAACAACAACAACAACAACAACAACAACAACAACAACAACAACAACAACAACAACAA
>Ga0181563_10000988_pt1 | contig 27968 bp, 23 predicted proteins | sample 011ome_25_FD_133759 | JGI IMG/M metagenome (GOLD analysis project Ga0181563, IMG submission 133759) | Coastal salt marsh microbial communities from the Groves Creek Marsh, Skidaway Island, Georgia - 011512CT metaG (megahit assembly) | ecosystem: Environmental > Aquatic > Marine > Intertidal...
GAGAGAACGGAAAACCATTCAAAGTCGCCATAACAGCAGTCATGCGAAAGATGATAGTACTGATGAACCGATTGCTCGCCGATCCCAATTTTCAGCCAAGCTTATGAACACAGTTGCTACCAAACCAACGCGGCACGGCGCAAGCGCGGGCCCTACAATAGGAAACCCGCCCACTAAAACCAAACGCTAACCGCCAAATGCCGACCGCAATTCAACTTCCCAAAGATTATCCAGCACTACGAACGCGGAGAGCTTCTCCTCGATGAAATGATCACCCCCACCTACTCCCTTGACCGCCTTCAAGAGGCCTTCGAGGACATGCTCGCCGACCGGAACGCCAAAGGCGTCATCGTATTTGACTAATGCTCTCTGACAATTCGCTCGAATTTCAATGGGAAGGTCCCATTTGAGGCAAATTGGGCCACGTAGAGATTGCCACGCTGGTCAAAAACAATCCCGTGTGGGTGGCGAAACAGATGGGAGTTGTGCTGCATCCCTACGAGCTTCCCATTACCGTCTCGCCTGCTCTTTCCTCCTAGATTCGCTACGACATTAAAATCTCGATCCAAGAACGAAATAAAACCGGCTGCATTTCGATCCTCTGGCCAGTTGTCCCCCAAATGAGGAATCACAATGTGATCGTCGAAAAATACGATGTCGCGCGGGTTCCCTCCAGGCAATGGAATCGTATCAATCCATGTTCCGCCTAAGGCAAAGCGCTTCAGGGTCTGCTGGTCGCTCATCGCCAGAATTAGAATCGGGTTCCGAGGATCGGACATATCCAAACCGCCGCCATGAGGACCCCAGTGATCTAAGCGAGTTTCCCCATCACCGAGATCCCCCCCAAATGCGCTCAAGTATTTCCCCTCCCCACTAAATCTCAACACGTAGTCTCTCCCGTATCCATCCAGTACGAGAAGATCTCCATCGGGCAACACGATCGTTTTGGACGGTCGAAAATCGTCTGCCGACTCATACAACCCCGACTCTAATGGACATGAAATCGTCATTAATATATCACCCCTGAGGTTCGTTTTGATGACTTTTCCATTTTTGTCATTTGTGGTGATATAGAGAAATTCCTCTCCCTTCTCCAGCGACAGAGTAAGCCCGTGGGCCTGAGGAGCAAAGTCACCCCAACGGTCCAGCAGTTGACCTGATTCGTCGAGGACAACAATGCAATAATCTGGATTTGTATTCGCCAAATAGAGACGTCCTGCACGATCTACAACCATGGCGTGACAATGGCCCAAGCTGAGTTTCGCAGCAGCCTCTGAACCCCAACCCGGGAGATATCGAAAACGAAAATCGCCTTCGCCGACAATTAATCCTTCGCTAGGCGGCTGATACGAATCAGCCGCAATGTGAGGTGTTTCGTGGGCGAGTCCTAGGTTTGTAACTATTGTGCAAAACCAGAACAGCCACAGACATCTCCTCATTGTAGGAGCGGCTTTACGCCGCGATGCGACCGTAAATCGCGGCATAAAGCCGCTCCTACGAGATTCAAACTTCACGCTAGAATATCCTTCACCACGTGACCATGTACGTCGGTCAAGCGATAGTTGCGGCCTTGGAATTTGTAGGTGAACCGCTCGTGATCAATTCCCATCAAATGCATGATCGTGGCCTGAAAATCGTGCACATGCACCGGATTCTCCACGGCATTGAACCCAAACTCGTCGGTCGCTCCATAAACCATCCCTGGTTTTATTCCTCCGCCGGCCATCCAGACCGTAAACCCATACGGATGATGGTCTCTTCCCCAGCGAGCGTAGTTCTCAAATTCTCCCTGTAGGAAAGGTGTCCGTCCAAACTCGCCTCCCCAAATCACCAAGGTATCATCCAGCATCCCACGTGATTTCAAATCCTTAATCAGGGCGGCACTGGGCTGGTCCGTATCCATACATTGGACCTTCAATTGCCGGGTCAAATTATTGTGTTGGTCCCAACCGGCATGCATCAACTGGATGAAACGTGTGCCCCGTTCGGCCAATCTTCTCGCCATGAGACAGTTGTAGGCAAAACTCCCCTGCCGATGCACATCGGGACCGTACATCGAGAGAGTTGATTCCGATTCGCTGGAAAAGTCAGTTAGCCCGGGAACGCTCATTTGCATCTGGTAAGCCATCTCGTATTGGGAGATTCGCGTGGCGATTTCCGGATCACCATAGTCTTTGAGCTTCTCCTCGTTCAGCTTTGCCAGATCATCCAGCATACTACGCCTCAGCTCCCGACTGACTCCGTCGGGATTTGACAAATACAATACCGGGCTTCCGCTGCCGCGAAATTTCACACCTTGATATTTCGTAGGCAAGAAACCGGAGCCCCAATAGAAGTCGTAGAAGATCTGACCACAGGACGCTTCCTTGTCCCGAGAGGTCATAGCCACAAACGAAGGCAAGTCTTCCGCGTCCGAGCCGAGCCCATAACTAAGCCAGGCCCCCATGCTGGGACGGCCCGGAATCTCCGCTCCGGATAGGAAATAATTGATACCCGGAGCATGGTTGACCGATGTCGTGTGCATGGACCGGATAAAGCACAGGTCGTCCACGATCTCGGCCGTGTGCGGAAGAAAGCTGCCTAATGTGATACCGCTTTTCCCATACCGGGCGAATTCAGTAATATTCGGCAAGAGCAGCTTCTCCTTGGTATCGGTCATGGAACTAAAGCGCTTGCCCCCTAATACCGAATCGGGAACAGGTTCCCCTCTCAGCTTTGCCAGCATGGGCTTATGATCAAATAAGTCGACGTGCGATGGGGCTCCATTCTGCAGCAAGTAAATGATACGCTTTGCTTTCGGGGCAAAGTGAGGGAGACTCGGGAGGCCAGATGGAGATTGAGCGAACGCTTTCGGATCGAGCAAACTCGCCAGAGCCACCGAACCGACTCCTTTCGCCGACTTCCCGAAAAACTCCCTGCGTGTAAACTGTCTCTTCGAATCAAGTAATGGGTTCATGGAAACTTTCTAAGGTAGGGCTGGCACTTTCGCCATATCGCGTATTCAAATACGGGTAGCGGGCGATCTCCGAGCGCCCACAAGTCATCTTCAATATTTTGGGCGCTCGGAGATCGCCCGCTACCTTTTTCAACAACTTCCTCATTCCTTCGTAATCGTCTCATCCAGATTCAAGAGCATTAGACCAAGTGTTGACCATGCCGCATGCTCAACAGGGTCTATCTTATCGTTCCGTTTCGATTCTCCGGCACTGGCTACTTTGAGAGCCGCATCCGGGTCGCCAGCAAAGTGGGAGCGATACTTCTCCAAGGCGGTTTTCAGAGTCCGCTGTTCCGTTTTGCTTGGATCCCTAGCCGTCGCCATACGAAAAGCAGTCGCTAACCGCTTCGCGTCACCTCCTTTGAACTCCGTTAGCAATCGTTCCGCAAACCCTCGGGCCGCTTCGGAAAAAGTGACATCGTTCAGCGTGGTCAAGGCATGCAAAGGCGTATTCGTTCGCTTGGCTTTGACTTCACAAACCTGACGCGGGGTCGCATCAAAAAAGAGAGGTGGCCCCACGATGCGCCTCCAGAAAGTGTACAAACTTCTTCGATACAGATCTTCTCCGCTACCCTGTTCGTATTCGATAAACCCAAAGGACGCCTCCTTCCATATTCCCTCAGGCTGATAAGGCATCACGGGGGGACCTCCTTGAATTTCATTCAGCAGACCTCCTAAGGCTAAAGCTTGATCTCGAATCATCCAGGACGGCATGCGAAAACGAGGCCCGCGGGCGAGCAGTTCGTTTTGCGGATCGCGCTCTCTGAGCTCTGGTGTCACTCGAGACGATTGACGGTAGGTTGCACTCGTCACAATCAGTTTGTGAAGCTCCTTCACATTCCAGTTACTCTCGCGAAACTCGACCGCCAGCCAGTCCAACAAGGCTTCATGTACCGGCGGCTTACTCTGAACCCCAAAGTTCTCCACCTGTTCCAAGATCCCTCTTCCAAAATACTGCTGCCAAAACCGGTTAACAGTGACTCGCGCCGTAAGCGGATTGTCTTCGGACATCAGCCATTCCGCCAGATCGAGACGGTTAAAATCACCGGTCACCTCTTCGCCATCATTCAATGCGGAAGGGAAACCCGTCGTCACTTTTTCTCTCGGCTGGTCGTACAGACCGTTTTCCAGAATGTGAGTGTCCCGTTCCACAGTGTCCTCCATGATCATCACGATAGGTCGCGAGTTGCTATAAACATCGAGATCTTTGTAAGCGTCGATGTAGTTTAGCGTCGCCTCCACATACTCAGGTTCGGTTTCGCTATAAACGGCGATGATCTCCGTTAACGGTTCGGGCCGGCGCTCGATGACCGGTTGCTTGAGGATTCCTTGAATGGTTCCATTCGTAATCGATTTCGCCTTTTCCGACTCGATGGCTAGCGCTCCCTCTTCTCTGGGAAATAAAGCGCGTTCCACCTCATCCAACTGGTTCGCCGCGATCCGCTTCGCCTCTTCCAGCTCTTCGACACGGCGGTCGTGAACCTCCGTGGTGAGATCCAGGATTGGCGGCGTATGCGGATTGCGTCCCTTTCCCGTAATCTCAGTCTTGTCAAAAAATGCCATGAGCTGATAGTACTCACGCTGGGAAACGGGATCATACTTATGATCGTGGCAACGAGCGCATCCCATCGTCAACCCCATCCAAATCGTGGATACCGTGTCGGTCTGATCAACCAGATAGTCAATTCGATTCTCCTCCGCAAGCCGCCCCCCTTCTCCATTGATCATGTGGTTTCGCAAAAATGCGGTGGCGAGCTTCTGTTCCATCGTCGGTTGAGGCAGCAAGTCGCCCGCGAGCTGCTCGATGGTGAACTGGTCAAACGGCATGTTTGAATTCAAAGCGTCAACCGCCCAGTCGCGCCAGGGCCACATCCCCCGCTCGTCGTCATTCTGATAGCCATTGCTGTCAGCATAACGGGCGGCATCTAGCCATTCCCATACCATGCGCTCCCCATACCGAGGCGACGCCAACAGCCGATCAACCACCTTCTCATAGGCACCCGGCGACCGGTCCGAAAGAAACGCTTCGACCTCCTCCAGGGTCGGTGGGAGTCCAGTCAGATCCAGCGTAATCCTGCGAATGAGAGTCTCGCGATCGGCTTCTGTAGAAGGAGTGAGCCCTTTTTCTTTCAATTTGGAAAAAACGAATGCGTCAATCGGGTTCCGCTCCCAATCGGGATCCCTTTCGGCAGGAAGCTTCCCTCGCGCCGGCGGAACGAATGCCCAGTGGGCTTCATACTTAGCGCCTTGCTCGACCCATTTTCTGAAAAGCTCCTTTTCCTCGTCTGTCAACCGACGGGGGTGCTCCTCTGGAGGCATGCGTTCCGAATCATCTTCCGAGAGAATTCTCCAAATCAGCTCACTCTCGTCAGGATCCCCTGGAATAATCGCTGCGTATCCTCCCAAATCCTTGGTTGCTCCCTCGATTGAATCTAATCGCAGGTCTGCTTCCCGAGTATTTTTGTCGGGTCCATGACATTGGAAACATGTATCCGACATGATGGGACGTATATCATGATTAAAGGAAACCAAGTCGTCCGACTCTTCCGCATGGATTAATCCGGAGTGAAGCGGTCCCCAAAGCAGCAGAACACTCCAAACCATGGTCCTTTTCGCAAACTGGATTTTCGGGAATCGGGAATTCATGGGGTAAATGTAAAAACTGACGATGTTGAGCCTATTGTCCAGAAAAGAAGAATAGCGATGGCTCGCCCAAAGCATACAATGAAGAGAACCCTTCTCCTATTCACGATTTACAACTGCTCACGCGCCTACCGTTCCAGTATCTGCACAGCCTCGCGAGGCAGCCAGCAATCAGAACCGTCTTCCAAGCTAGCCAAGAGCCATTCTCCTCGCACCTCCAACAGAGAAAGCTCCATTCCATTGTGCAGAGGATCGGCATAAGAAGACAAATAGGAATACCCGGGACCCTTTCGCCCATACACCTCATCCACAATCAAAACGCCTTCATCCGGTCCCGCAATAAAATCCCATCCCAGAAGCAGTCCTTGCATTATCACCGCTCCAAACAGCACGCCTGACACGGTCAGCCAAACTCGATTCCGGTACCGTATCCAAAATAGAGCCAAGCCGAAGGAGACCAGCCAAAGCAGAGAAAACATTGCCTTTTGCCAACGAATCGGAGTTTCTATCGATCCTCGATCATTCGAAAATGAGTCGAGTCTAAGGGCTCGGGCGGCTTCAAGGCTCATCGCCACTCTCTCATCAAAGGGCGTTCGCGTCTGGGCTTGTCGGTAATTCGCGATCGCGCGGCCGATTTCGCCGGCTTTAAACCAGGCGTTTCCCGCATTGTACCAGGACAAACCCGCTCGAATCCCATTCGCAGCGCAGCTTTCAAACTCTAGTGCAGCCGCGGCAAATTTGGATTCAGTCATTTCCGAATCAAAGCCCTCCTCTGCCGATTCCAAAGCAGCTGTGAAAAGGGCTTCCGCTTCGTCCCAATCCGCAGCGCTCAAGTATTCCGCCTCACCCAACGCGACTATCAAAACAACGGATACAAGCCCTTTTTGAAAAAGCTCAAAAACGCGTTCTCCCAATCTTCCCGTTCGCTTGTTCTTTTCAGGCTCACCTGCTCCAGGATCGTAGTTTCGAGTATCGATCTCTCCAATGGTCGACTCAATTTCATCAACCAGATCCCTCTCTCCTTTGGCCGCCTCGAGAAGTCTCGCCACATCCTTCGCCGTTAAAGCCGCTTGTCTTCGTTCAAAGCAGGTCGCAACCAACTCCCTGAGCGCTTCAACGTCATCCTCCCCTTTCGACGCCGCTCGCTTAAATTTTTCAAAGGCTTCCCGACGGATTCGATAGGCTTCGTCTATGGCGCGTCGCCGCGCTTCCCGCACCCAAAATGAGAGCCCATAAAACAAGATGGGCCCGAGAATAACGAACGCCCATAGGCCATCGGCCAGCAGGTTCACGAGTTTATCCATTACATCGCTCATAATCGTCGCGTCATAGTTGTGCCATATTCCTTCGCTGCTGCCGATAACCGAATACTGCGCTCCAGGAATTTTCTCCACCGGGAAGTAACCCATGCCATCTCGAGCCGAGATTTCAATAGGTACGGGTCTGGTCCGAATCAAGCGATAGTCCGCTTCATCAGGATTGAAGATCTGTATCGCCAAACTGGGAAAGGCGCTCGACTCAACCGACAGAGGTCTTGCTCGGGCGACAAACGTACGGCCGTTTGGCTTCCAAATTTCATTTACCTCCTGCCCCACCCAAAAACGGTTTCGCAACGACGCTTGCCGACTAAGATCTGGCAAATCCAGCATTTCCGAACAGACATCCGAATTCACCTCAACACGCACCTCCATTAACTGCCCCACCTCGGCGGTCGCGGGCTGAACGCTCACCTCGATTGAATGGACACTGAAAAGTCCGCTAAAGGATTCCAGCCTTCCTTTACCCGGGAGGGGAAGCACTTCGATTTCAATGGGGCTCGAGAACGCGTGCAGCTTTTCGTGGGGCAATGAACGGTCGACCGCCTCAAAGAGGGCATTGTTGAAATAGGCAGCGTACCGATTGGATTGGGCATTTTCAACCAGAAGTCGGGAACACAGCAGACGTGTCCGCGCAATCTCGAACATCCCCGATTCCTCGAATCGCACGAAGACAGAAAATCTCAGTTCACCCAAATTGGGCGGAAACGCCTCTTCCCCGCTAATCCGATGAGCAATCGCGCGTCGTCCTCCGACTGGCAGACCGAACTGCTCTTCCTCCGGAACCACACTTCGCGGAATTACCACTTCAATGTCGGAATCGTTAAATAGATCTGGATACAGACGCAGCGCCCGCATCTGGTTCATTGGCAAATCACAATGCCAAATAAAATCCAACCGCAAAGGCTCTCCCACGTAAACCTGAGTTTTCTCCGCCTCGATGATGAAACTCATCGATTCGGAAAGATGAGGTTCGCCCACGAGCAATTGGCGCGGGAGGGATCGCAAAACTTCCCTATCCACCTCGACCGCAAGGGACGGAAAGTCACGCACCCCAGTCCTAAGAGGCAGGAATCGAACCGACAAAGCGTAGCTGCCACGTTCGTCCTCTTCGAGTTTCACCACCTCCGAGTCCAAAAATCGAATCTCATCCGAATCCTCAATCGGTTGGAGGATCGGCTCTTCCTTCGCATCTACAAAGAGTAACGCAGTGGAAACCTCATCCACAAACCAGCTGGCTTCCATCATTTGAATACGAGGACCTTCGACCGCTGCCGGAACATCTTGGGCTAACGCAACCTGAACCCCCATCGCCAAAGCAATGCATACAAGAGTGCAAGGAGTTCTGGAAGCTGGTAGGGCACGACGGCCCGGTGTACCGCACAAGCCGCTCAACCAACGCGGTACGCCGGGCCGTCGCGCCTTACCTTTAAAGGCAGACAAAAACATCAGCGTTTTAATACCCGCACACATAAATGGCTTATTGAAAATACTGCTCACCAGTCCTTCTCCACCTTTCCCGCATTGGCTTTTGCCCGCTGCTCTTGTCGAAATTGCTGGCTACCCATTTCCTCCATGAGCACATCTTCCGCGGAAAAGTTAGGAACCGGAAGCGGCTGCATCAGGGAGTCCTCCCGGAATTCCCCTTTCATGGGAAGCGATGAAGCGACCGCTTCCCCTGGATCCGTATCCATATACTCCTCCCAGTCTTCATCATCCCACTCTCCTTCGCCCTCATCGTCGCTATTCGAGGCAAACAGATCTAGTATTTCCTGGAGCCGGTCTATCGCTACGGACTGGCGAGCCCGAGCCGCCGGCCAGTAACGCCATTGCGAAAGCAGCTCCTCCGCCTCCAGTTGCGCCCCCACTGTTTTTCCCATTAGTTCCAATGGACGCTTGAGGATGGTCTCCAACCCCTTCCCGTCACTTGCCTCGGCAATCGCGCTGGCCATCGAAAACTCATTGTCTAGCTCAATCATGTAGCGTTCGATCGCCTGTCCCTCGGAGCGGTGCCGCTTTTGACTTTGCTCAAACTGATCCGCATAAGTCGACGCGTTTTCGGGCGGTTCTTGAAGATCGCGTGAAGGCGACCTAACATTCCGACTCGCAGGCCGTCGCTGTATGTCGACACTCTCCACATTTCGCCTTAACTCTGTCTGGCCTGCTAAAAGCGTTCGAATCCTCTCGAGGAGCGCCTCAATTTTTTCATCTCTTTCTTGCTCCTTCTTTTCTTCCTCAGCCACCCGCTTTTCCAACACCTCCATCATTACCGCGAGAGAGTCGAGTCGCATGCTGGCTCTTTTAAATCCCGGGCGTATTCGGGCTGCTTGGAACAATAGATTCTGGGCAAAAAGGGCAGACGAAAGCGCTTCCCTCGGAGAGCTCTCCCCCAATACTTCGGCCTGACGAAAATTCGCCAGAGCCTGATTGAAAAGCGCGGCGGCGAGATTCACGGGAGATTCGCCTTGCCTCTCCATCTGGAAGGCCAGTTCTCCAAAAGCGACCCCTGCGTCATTGAATTTTCCATCTTCCAGCCAGTCCAGCGCTGTTTCGAAACTCGCCGACTCTAGCTCTTCTTGCCCACTAGCGGGCTCACTGACAAGAGAAGCTCCTAGCAAAAGTGCCAAACTTAACGTCCCCTTTCCTCGATTCGCCAAACCGGAAGCCCAAAGCGACAAAATGAGAGCGATCGGTAAAATCAGAAAAGAGGCCTCTTTATACACCACGTATCCCGTATCGCCATCGGATCGAATCGACTCCTTTTCCTCCGCAAAGGTCTCGTAGATCTCCCCCAGGTGGAAGGGCAAAGTCCCCACGTTGGCAAACTCGCCTTCCGGAGTTTTCCGAGCTAATTCAGCCAACTCACTATCGTGGAGCTTGGTGTAAACGACTTGCCCTTCATGCTTCAAGGGAATGCTTTCCCCTTCCTCATTCAGTATCGGAATTCTGGATCCTGTTACGGAATCACCAATTCCTACCACAAGCAGGAACACCCCACTCTCCTTCAAGCGCTCCGCAACTTTATCAATGCCCGGACCATGGTCCTCGCCATCGGTCAGCACAATCAAATCCTGAAATCCTCGCCGCTCGGGATCCAATACCTGGTCAACTGATTTCTCGATCGCCGAAAGCAGCAGAGTGCCACCGAACTCTACACTTCGTGGCTGGACTTGAGAAAGCATGTAGCGAACAAAATCGTAGTCCGAAGTTAGCGGGCAACTAATCGAGGAACTACCGGCATAGATGACTAGACCAACCTCTTCCCCTACAAATCCATCCAGGCAATCCCGGATCCCTTGTTTAGCCGCTTCCAGTCGCGTAGGATAGGCATCTTGGGCGAGCATGCTTCGCGACACATCCAAAACGAAGACGACATCCCGACCGGACTGCGAAATAGAGAATCGCGTGGGATTGTACCCCGGTCGGGCGAGCGAAAAAATGATGAGAATAAATACGCCCAGCCAGATCCAATCACGACGTTCTACCGCCACTTCTCCAGAGTGACCCAACTTCGATCTGGCGTCTTGACGCTTATACTTTGCCCGATTCAGAAGCCACCACAAGGGCCACACTCCAGTGAGCGCCAATAGAAACCAGGGCCATTGAAATACGATGTCCTTCATGAGGCGACCCTCAGCCAAGTGGTTTGCAGTATCATACGGCCACACAAAATTAGAAGCGCCACTGTCAATGGCAGCCAATACCATTCTGATACGATCTCAAAGGAACGCGTTTCTATACTCGAGCGCTCTAGGGAATCAATTTCCTCGTATATCGATTTTAGAGACTCATAGCTGGTCGCTCGCCTGAAGACTCCACCGGTTTCATCGCTGATCCTCTGAAGCGTTAGTTCCGCGGTGGAGAACTCAGACTCCTCAAAGACCTTGTCGATTCCCTGAACTCCGCCGGCATCCCCAAGACTAATCGTGTAGACGCGAATCCCCCACTGCTTAGCCAACCCAGCCGCTTCAAGGGGCAAGTGATTCCCAGAGTTATTTTCCCCATCTGTAAGCAGAACCACAATTCGACTCTCGATCTCCGCGAGCTTGCGCGAGGCATTCAACGACTTCAGTTCATCCAAATTCTCCAATCTGGCGCAAGCGAGGGTCAACGCGTCCCCATAAGCGGTACCATCTTCATTGGGTCGATCCTGTATCTCTAAGTTCCCTACAATTTGGGCCAAGGCCTTGTGCCCAAAAGTCAATGGACTGCGCGTATCCGCATACCGGGCAAAGCTGATCAGTCCAATCAGATCACTCGACCGCCCCGTCAGGCGCTCCCCATCCCCCAGAATGAACTGCTCCAGCAATTCCTTGGCAATCTCCATTCTAGTCTTGCTCCCTCCGCCGGGAAGGTCGATCGCGCGATCCATGCTGCTCGACACATCTACGAGTAGTTCAATCGCGATTCCCTCCGCTTCCTCAATCGATTCACTCGATCCGGCTTGCGGTCTCGCCAAAGCAATCAGCAGCCCTCCGTAGAAGAGAAGTTCCAACGCGGTAAGCAGCCACAGGTAGCGAGCCCGTCCCTTCTTTAAGTTTGCCCATTGTCCGAGTGAGGCAACCGTCAAACCTATGGAAGATGATTTCCGCAATGCGACCCAAGCCGCCAAAGGAAATACAAGCAGAACCCATGGATAAGCGAAACTCATCGAGAAAACTCCTTCCGCAAACGGTCTACCAACTCATCTATACTTCCATTTTTTGAATACAGTATTCGTTCAAAAAACTCAACGAGTGAAGGCGAGCAGACCGACGAATAGTCACGCAAAAAAAGCTCCATGTCGCTCATGGGCCGCTTTCCACTCTCCAGCTTCGCCAACAAGCCCTCCACCGCTTCAATCAACGGTGACCTCTCCCCGTCCTCAAGTCTATCTACACGAGCATTTCTCCTCCACCACAGAAAAGCGCCCAAAGCAACACCCGCTAACGCAACCAGAACGGAAATCCACCTGCTTCTTTCTTTTTTTGCTGACTGATCTACCAGTAACTCTGGCGCATTTGAATCGTTTTCGACACCAAATCCTTGAGAGGTAATGACAACCGTTTCCAAGGGAATCGGATCACTATTAGCATTCGATTCACTCTTTAAGCTTCCCCCATCGAGAGCGACACTGCCCGATCGACTAATCTGGTATAAAACCATCCACTTTTGTTCGTATTCGCCGTCCTCAGACTTCCTCACTGGAAACGGCTGGGTTTCAAGAAAACGAGCGGATCTGTGTCGGGGCTCTTGCAACGCATACCGCGCATAGGCGCTAAACCGGATAGACACCTCTAACTCAACCAAATCGCCAGGGTAGTAATCCCGTTTTCGATCCAATTGAATCGAGACGGATTCTGATCCCAGTGCGACCCATCCGAATTTCGATACGACGAAAATCAGCCCAATCAGTATCTGAGTTCTAGTTAATGTATTCAATTTGAACTGTATTCAGCCTCCAGACTCCCCAGCTACCATTCGTTGCCTCGATTTGAAAAACGCCGCTAAGACCGATACACAATCGTCGCCTACCTTTAGATCGATCAGATCAACACCGCAATCGAGCATTTGCTCTCTAATCCGGGAATTCTTAGGATTCGGCTTCCCCACTCCCGTTCCAAAATCAACCACACGAGCCTCTCCTGATTCCGCATCCCTCACTCGGGCCAAGCCCACGTCCGGAGTTTCCAGCTCAAAAGGCTCTATCAAATTGACGGCGATCACGTCATGCCGAAATCCCGCTGCTTGAAGGTCGATTTCGTAGTCACTCGCATAGTAATCGGAAACCACAAAGGCTACCGAACGTTTTCTTGCCATATGCCCGAAGGCATCTAGAGCGACATCGATACGCGTACCTGTTCCTTTTGGCTCGTACGAGTCAAGCGCATCCAGGATTCGCATACTCTGTTGACGCCCTTTTGCTGGGGGGACCACGAGCTCAACTTGATCTGTAAACAGGATCAGACCCACTCGGTCATTATTAGACAAGGCCGCTAATGTCAAAAGCGCACAGAATTCGGATACCGTTTTTCGTTTCGCCCGGTTCTGATCACTCAACGTTGACGCGGACAGGTCGACCAAAAGAAAGAAAAACTGCTCACGCTCTTCTACATAGCGTTTCACATGCGGAACTCTGGTGCGGGCCGTAACCTTCCAGTCCATCGCCCGAACATCGTCGCCTGGGACGTAAGGACGAACGTCTTCAAATTCGATTCCCCGCCCTTTGAATACGCTGCGATATTCTCCAGCCAAAACGTGCTCGACTGGGCGGCGACATTTCAACTCGAGCAAATTGAGCCGACTGTCATCGTTAAGACTCATTCCTCAACAATTGGAACGTTTTCCAGGATCTGAATGATCAAGTCATCCGAACTCAGGCCTTCCGCCTCTGCCCGATACGACAGGGCGATTCGGTGCCTCAATATATCCCCCGCCACATCCTTGATATCCTGGGGAACTGTGAACTCCCGCTGGTTAAGAAGGGCGTAGCCGCGAGCGGCTAATGACAAATAGATAGTGGCCCGAGGAGAGGCTCCAAATCGCATGTACCGGGCGATATCGAGGCCATAGCTTTCAGGATTACGGGTGGCATCCACTATTCGCAAAATATAGCGCTCCACCTTCTCATCGATGTAAACCTTGTCTAGCAAGGTCCGCATCTCGAGGATTTCGTTCAGGTGGATGACAGGATCAACGGAAATCTTCGGAGCGGAACGGGCCATACGTCGCATAACCTGATGCTCCTCATCCATACTCGGATAGCCAACCTTCAGCTTGAACATGAACCGGTCGACCTGCGCTTCTGGGAGCGCATAGGTCCCCTCTTGCTCGATCGGATTTTGCGTCGCCAGCACCAGGAAGGGATGAGGCAAAGGAAAGGTCTCTTTCCCCAAGGTTACTTGCTTTTCCTGCATGGACTCAAGCAAGGCGCTCTGCACCTTGGCCGGGGCTCGATTGATTTCGTCAGCTAGTACCAAATTAGCAAATACAGGTCCCTTTTCTGCGGAAAAATTATGCTCCTTTGGGTCGTAGACCAGACTTCCAATCAGGTCGCTCGGCAGCAGGTCCGGGGTAAACTGGACGCGACTAAAAGTCGCTTCCATAGAGCGGGCCAAGGTGGTGATGACGAGTGTCTTGGCGACCCCCGGGACCCCCTCGATCAGAACATGCCCATCACAAAGCAAGGCGAGCAGTAAACGGTCAATCAATGCCTCTTGCCCGACTATCACTTGCGATAGGCAATTGCGTACATTTTCCAGCTTAGCGCAGGAATCCTCGATCAAAGTCTTCATAGATACGTGTTACGAAAAACTAAGCATTCGAAAACGATCGGAAAGGTCAATCGTAGGAAAACGCCAGCAAGCGGCATATTCCAAAAGGAACAGAGGATCGGACTAGACCTCCTCGATTCAAACAGAAACGACCGTGCCCCTTGGGGAGAACCCGATATCGGCGGCCCTAGGCTCCACAAGACTACTCCCCTTCAATTATTTCGGGGACTTCGATCTGCAGGATATAGAAAGGAGTACTATGTTGGATCCGCTTCAAACGAATTCAGCGGATCAATCAACCCCGAGATAAACCCTATTTCTTCTTCTTTGCAGGAAAAGAGGCGAAGAATTCGTCGGAACTTAACTTACCGTTTCCGTCTGTATCATGCTTTGCGAACGCATTCCCCATTCGCTTGGCAACGGCTTCTGCCTTGAATTCCTTGCTGTTCTTTTCCGCGGCTCTTTTGGCGGCGGTCATTTTCACGGCCACATACTCCTCTTTCGAGAGGCTTTTGTCGCCGTCCTTGTCTCCATCAGTGAACTGCTTCTGTTGAAACTTAGTCGCTGAGAAGGCTACCGTTCCCGCCAATACGAAGGCAGTGAACGCTTTGATGATGGGTGATTTTTTCATAATGGATAACAATTAAGGGTTAGCGTCTTGCTAATTGTGCTCCTTTCTAGTCCATCCGCCTTTTAGCGAATGGGGAACACGAGTACATGCACACCCTCGATAGACCTTTCCAGCCACTTGGCGATCCTATTTAGCATGAATCCAGTCTTTTTTTTCCCGTTCCCGAAAGACGCATATGCAAGGGGTTGCATGCTTGAAGCTTTGAAAAGAGCTATCGAATCCTCATTGGCTTGACCGGTCCTGCCCACTGTGAAAGTTCTTCTGATCACTAGCGCCTTCGTCATTCTATCCGCCGCCTTTGCTCAAAAACCAAAGGTATGGATCTACACTGATATGACGGACGATACCCTTCCCGGTCCGAACAAGGAAGGAACCATAAACGATCCCGACGACATTTCTGCCATGGCGGGCTATCTTCTCATGGCAAATCATTTCGACACACTCGGTATCATTGTCGGAAGTACACACCGGTCTCAACACGCGGATACGCCCCACCAAGGAAAATGGGCCAACGATTTCTTTGGCCGCGCCTACCGCGAGGATGTATTTCACTTGAACAATGAAATCGGCGGCTATCCAGACGATATCCATTTCGTCCAGTCGAGCATTAAAGAGTCCGCGGAAAAGTTTGATCCGAGTAGGCCTTATCGTTCACTCAAGAACTATCCCACTGTAGAAATGCTCTTCCGGGCAGCCGAGACCGAATCGGATTTGATCAATGTCCTTTGCTGGGGATCACTGACAGAACCTGCGATTCTCGTCAGACATTGTATTGAAACTGGAATGACAGATCTCCTGGATGGCCTGCGATTCATTGCCCACTGGACTAATTCGCCATGGAGGCAGGGCTCGATGGAGCACCCTGAGAACGTCGCCAATTGCCGCGAAGACGCCCAAGCCTGTGCTTACTTGAAACAAATGGCTCTCAATGGAAGGATCCTATTCTATGAGTGCGGCGCGATCGGGCAGCATGGAATCGTGAGCGGGAGCCCTAAAGGCACAGAGTATTTCGATGCGTTTCGCAGCAGCCGACTCGGCACCCTTTTTGTAGAGGGAAAATTCGCCCATGACTCGGTCGATCATTCCGACGCCGCCACCTACTGGGCGCTATTAGGGAACTGGGGCGTAAGCCTCAATGACATCATGAGCAACGGCACCAACTTCCCTGAAATAGAAAAAGCCAATGAAGAACGATTCCGGACCTGGTCGCCCCGTATCCACGATGAGCTGCGCCGCCGCTCAAGCATTGCAGCGGGGAGACAGTAGTGCCTTCATGAATTACCAAAAGCCCGACAACCTAAACAGGTAGGGCAACGACCTCCGGGCGTGCCGCCCTCGAAACTCAAAAAACGCGGCAGGACGGGGACGTCCTCGCCCTCCCCTCTTACCACTGCTCACTCACACGGCTTTCGTCGTTGACCGCTGTTTCGTAATAGTAGTGCGAACAGGGAATGAAGATGCTTTTCTCCACCTCGTCCCCTTGCAGGCGACGAATGAATGACTGCACGGTGCCCACCGCCATTTTCCGAGGAAACTGCTGAGGCGTATCGAAGAGCTTCTTCTCGAAAACCCCTTGCTTCCCAGCAGGAGAGGCATCGAAGGCGACAATCGTAATGCGGTCGGTCAGATTCGCCTTGGCTACTGCAGCGTAGGCTCCCAAACCAGACGGATCATTGATAGCGAAGATCCCAACGATATCAGGATGGGCTTGTAAGATGTCCGTGGTTACGGCGAAACCTTCATTCCGATTCCCCTTCCCATTGAGCTCCGTGACGATTTCCAGATTTCCGCCATTCTTAGCAAGGTAGTCCTTAAACCCTTCCACACGCAGAATACAGGAAGTCACTTCGGGCAGGCCCACAATAGCGATCTTTCCACGATTCCCCGTGGCCTTCATCATGCTCTTCCCCGCTAATTGCCCTCCTTGGAAATTGTCGCTGCCAATATGGGAAGTCACCATGTCCCTGACTTCGGGATCATCGATCTGGATATCGAAAGTGAAAACGGGTATCCCCGCAGCATGAGCTTTTCGCACCCCTTCGGCCGCCGCCTTCGAGTCTGCAGGATTTAGGAAAATTGCATCGTAGCCCTGGGCGACAAAGTCAGCTAGCTGAGAGTTTTGAGCCGCCCCATCATTCGCTCCATCCAATGCGACTAGGCTGTATCCATATTTCGATGCCTCTTCCTCCATTACATTAGCGATGAGCTTGAAAAAGGGATTGGTCAGGTCCATACAGGTCATTCCAATTTTCCCTCTCTCCGTAACAGACGATCCCTTTTCCGACCCCGAGTCAGAACAGGATACCAATAAAATCAGAGGGAGCAAAAGAAGAATGGAGAAGAGATTTCGACTATTCATACTAGGGATAATTTGAATCAAATTCATTGATCCGCTTTTGCAGCGATCTGGCAAGCGATTAACTTTTCATGTCAAAAATGTTTAACACAACCGTTTTTCGGCCGATTAACTCATGTTAACTATTTTTGACATATAGTAAATTAGACCTGACATCCAAATGATTAACAATCTAACCTATCGCGAAAAGACGCTTTGGCTAAACCTGCCTACCACGCTGGCCCTCCTCGGGTACTATTTCCTGTCCGTCGCAACCGGGAATCTCTCCGGGGAAGCGGCGATTTGGCTCTACTTGAAGGTCGTCTTTGGGATCGTTGTCCTCGAAATCATTGTTCTCTCCGTCTTAGCCTCGATTCAGAAACCCGAGAAACAAGACGAAAGGGATCGATCCATCCAAGCTCGAGCCTACAAGTACGGCTATTTCGTTCTCATCACCGGCTTTGCCATTACCCTCTGGCAGATCTCCGTCAACGCTCTCGCCAATCGCGCGGACGCTCTTCCGGAAGGAGAGCATAAAGTAGCGGAGATCGTCAGCGCTTTCAATGCGACCGCAACACCCTACATAACCATCAACATCATCCTGCTGACCCTTGCCCTCGCCGAACTCGCTAAATCGGCTACCCAGCTAATCTACTACCGGAAAGGCGTGTAGCATGGCCAAACTTCCGATAGAAAACGCAATCCGAACCTTCCGTTTTCAAAACGGAGAAATGACGCAGCAGCAACTCGCCGACAAGGTGGGTGTAACGCGGCAAACCATAATCGCCATCGAGCAGGCCCGCTACTCACCCACCTTAGAACTCGCATTCAAAATAGCCGCCACTTTCAACGTGACCCTAGATCAGGTTTTTCAATACAAGCCTGAATGAAATGGGGACGAACAGCAACCTAAGTTAGCCGGTGAACTCTGAGTGCCCACATATAGATGCGACAATGGGCGCTCGGAGATCGCCCGCTACCTTCCTCTCAACAATTGCCGCAACCCTCCGCTTTGGCGGGCTTTGTCGAGTAGCACAGCGAGAACAATCACCGCGCCGAGCGTGAACATCTGGGCGTAACTTTTGATTCCGAGCAGGTTCATCCCATTTTGAATCACCGCTATAATGAACGCCCCAATCAGAGTGCCAAACATTCTGCCCGAACCTCCCGAGAGACTCGTTCCCCCCACTACTACGGCAGCGATCACATAGAGCTCGTACATATTGGCCATGTTGGGTGCCGCCGCTCGCACGAGAGAGGCTTGCAAGCACCCTCCAAGCCCGGCAGCCAGTCCACTTACGGTGTACACGAGCACAATCACCGTTCCCACCGGAACACCGGTCAAACGAGCCGCTTCCGCATTTCCACCCACTGCGTATATATACCGCCCATAACGTGTGTGAGACATGAATACGTGGGCGATTGAATAAACGACCGCCAAAAGAATGACGGTATTGGGAACTCCCAAAAGCCTGCCCTGCGCTAGCAAAACAAATGAGTCTGGCACTTGATCAATGGAAAAACCACCCGTCGTCATGAAAGCGAGCCCTCGCGCCATCATCATGATTCCCAACGTAACGATAAAAGCGGCTACCTTGAATCGAGAAACCAGCCCTCCTGCAAACATGCCTATGAGCCCGCAGCTGATAGTTCCGGCAAAAAAACCGAGAGCAACGGCCCAGCCCGAAGCCTCTGGGCCACCCATATGCTTAACCACGGTGGCTCCAATCACCGCAGACAACGCAATCAAACTCCCTACGGAAAGATCGATGCCCGCCGTGATGATGACCATCGTCATGCCAATGGCGATGATGGCGATCACCACAATCCGCTCTACAATGGCGAGGAGATTGGAGGCTTTAAGGAAATCAGGCCAAAGTTTTTCGCTTGGCACGACTATCTCAAAGGAGTCGAAAGCGGGATAGTTTTGCTCGATTTCCTCCAATACGAGCCACTTGGAGGCGTCCCCACCAGTAACGATTCCAGCGAGCGCACTAGTCTCAGCCACAAGCCCATCCAGCGCATCACGCAGGTCCCTAGGTCCACCCACAACCAGCCGGACATTTTCTCTGTTTGCAGAAAGCACACTCGCATACACGTTCTCCGCCATCGTAGCCGAAGACGTGTTTTCCGCCCCTACGACGAGGACAACTCCTTCGGTTGAAAACTGATCCAAAACAACCTGGGTGAGCTCCCTTTCAGCCGCAAGCCCCTCTCCCGACTGCCGATTCAGGGTCAATGCGCTAAACAAGACGCAGAGCCCTCCGAGAGCGAGCACCATGCCATATTCACCCAATCCGAAATTTGAAGTCTTCACTCTCATTTTGCGAGCACCTGTTCTCCTAGAGCTAATTCCAGCACTTCCTCCTGAGACGCTTGCTGGGCATCATTGACTTCGCCCTGAATGCGTCCCTCTTTCATAACGATTATCCGGTCGGACATTCCAATCACTTCTGGAAGTTCACTACTTATCAATAGGACCGATTTGCCCTCTTTCACGAGTTGGTTGATCAACAAGTAAATTTCGTATTTGGCCCCAACGTCAATACCACGAGTAGGTTCATCAAAAATAAAAATATCCGCATTTCTCTGTAGCCATTTTGCAAGGACAACTTTTTGCTGATTTCCTCCGGACAGTTCCCCAACTTTTCGAGAAGGATTGGATAGCCGGATTTTCAAACTGCCGACATAGCCCTTGAATGCGTCGACTTCCGCGCCTTGATCAATGAAGACATTTTTTTGGAACTCTTTGAGATTGGGTAGTCCAAAATTTTCGACAGACGAATGAATGAGGATCAACCCCTGCTCTTTCCGATCCTCAGTCAGCAAACAGATTCCACGCTCAATAGACTCCCTCGGATTTCCCAAATCAATTTTAGTCCCGTTCAAAAAGATCGATCCTGAATCCGCCGGATCCGCTCCAAACAACAATCGAGCCGTTTCGGTTCTTCCGGAACCCACAAGCCCGGCCAGCCCCAAAACTTCACCCTCATGGAGTTCGAAACTAACATCCTGCACAGCGCGGCCCCGTGACAGTCCTTCCACTTTCAAGCATACGGAACCCCGGTCTACATTTCGTTTGGGGAATTCCTCCTCCATGGGACGACCCACCATCCATTCAATCAACTGGCTTTTGGATACATTAGCTACAGCCGATTCGCCAACGGTCTCACCATCGCGCAAGACCGTAATTCTATCCGCAATCGCGAAGACTTCCTCCAGCCGATGGCTTATATAGATAATCGATATCCCTTCCCGCTTTAAATCCTCGATTATCGCCAAAAGTTTATCGACCTCTTGCTTGCTAAGCGCCGCGGTCGGTTCATCCATAACTATGATCTGAGCATCCGCCGCTAGAGCCCGGGCAATTTCCACGGTTTGCTGTTCCGCAACCGTGAGATCCCGACATTTCGCTCGAGGATCAATATCCATCCCCAAGCGATGAAAGAGCTCGCGAGTCAGATCGTCCTCGCGACTGTGGTTGACGAATCCATGGCGCGTCACTTCCTTACCTAAAAAAAGGTTTTCGCTAGCAGCCAGGTTTGGGGCTAAATTAAACTCCTGATAGATGATCGCGATTCCGTGCGACTGAGAAACGGATGGTGTAGTGAGCGACACCCTTTGCCCCCCTACTCGCATTTCTCCAGATTCCGGTAAGTGAACGCCACCGAGCGTTTTGATGAGCGTGCTTTTCCCTGCTCCATTCTCTCCAACCAAACCCAAAGCCTCCCCTTTTTGCAATTTCAGTGACACTCCCTTCAAAGCCTTTACCCCTGGAAACGTCTTCACGATATCCTTCATCTCAAGGACAGGTGTTCGCGAATCTGAGGAGGTGTCGATCATAGGGAGGTAGAAGAAAACCCACCGGTATCAGGAATTTGCCCGGCAAGAGCAAGCATGGAGAATCCATTGTAGCGGGCGATCTCCGAGCGCCCACATAGAGTTTAACTTATGGGCGCTCGGAGATCGCCCGCTACCCCTTCGGATCAACTTGATGTTGCGAGATTTCCCTTGGCAGCGCTCGATCCCCGGGAACGCCAAGCCCCCGCTTGGCATACACAAACCATTGCTGCCGAGCGGGGGCTCGGCGTTCCCAGGTGGGAAAACTCCCTACAAAGTCCCATTGTGGTTCACGATCACAGAGAAAGCGTATCGTTTTGTCTTTCCCGGTTCCAAGGGAATCAAATAGGACTTCTCCTCGATATCCATCGGCGAATCCTGTAGATCGTGATGACTCACCATGGGCTCGATACAGACAAAGGGCATCCCTGGAGGGGACCAGAGATTAACGTTGGGAAAATCGCCCAAATCTAGCGTTAGGTACGGCGCTTTCCCCGTCCTCCCAACACTAATCTTCCTCGCTTTAATGTCTTTCTGAAACATTCCTCCATTGGGGATACGAGAATCGTCCAAGGTAAAAGAGTCTTCGTTATGCAAAAAGGGCACTTCTGTTTCCTGAATCAAACTATCCACAATCTCACTACGGTTTACCGACAATTTCCTTGAAAAGCTAATCTGATAATCACTCCGATCCCTCCCATCCACAAAGGGACAATTAAAGCCGGGGTGACCACCGGTAGCAAAGTACATGGCTTCACCTCCCTCGTTCTCTATCACAAACTCGTTGGTCAATCGATTTCCCTTCAATCGGTAGATCACCTTGAAGACAAAATCAAATGGGTATCGCTTCCGGGTTTCTTCATTCGACCTAAGTAAGAAAGCGACAGAGCGTCCATCCCGACTTTTCTCAAACTCAAAGTCGGAATAAACCGCCATCCCCATTTTAGGAATCTCGTAGGAATCTCCCCTATAAGTAAAGCGATTGTCTTTGAAGCGAACGTTAACCGGAAACATCACTGGGGCTCGATTAACCCAATATCCAGGATCCCCTTGCCACATATACTCCGTATCTGATTCCTTATGACGTATGCTCCAAAGCTCCGCTCCTCGGGAATTGATCGAAACCCGTAGAGTATCGTTCTCAATCGAAATGATCTCGGAACCAAAGGATGCAACAGGAAACACCGCCATTCCCAACAAAAGCGAAAAAACCACCGCCCCGTAGGACCAGCGTTTGTGAATACCCTCTCTCAATCTTATCATAACCTGTATCGTAAAGTCTCCCAAATTCACCTTTCAAAACCCAGATAGTCCATCACCGCATCGTCCCCAATAAGAGCATCTGCCGGTCTAGGATGGGCTTCATCGAATACATAGAGCGCCTCTCGCGGAAGCACCGTCACAAAGCTCTCGTCGAATCCGTTATTGTATGGGATTCGCTTGTAGTTTAGCCCCAGATGATGGGCAAAGAACGGATAGACCGATGTCCGTTTGGAATAGCCATAGTCATGGCCTTCGTTAAACAAATGGACATGCTCCGCATTTTGCTCGGCATCATACAGAGCATAAACGCTTCGCACATAGGGGTACTCAATTCGCGGTGAGTTACGCGTCCAATCCGCTCCGTTGGAAACGAGCAAGAGAGGTCGCGGTGCGGCCATAGCGGCGAGTTCCACATTGTTCGTCTCATGATCTGCCCCTTTATGGATCGGCATGCCGCTTTCGCAAACGCAGCCTCCAAAGAAATGAGCCGACACTTGTACGACAGGAGCGGATACGGTTATGCGATCGTCAATCGCCGTCAGAACGAATGTCTGCGTACCTCCGCCTGAGCCACCGGTCATGCCAATTCGGGAACGGTCCACGTCAGACCGCGAAATAAGATAATCGAGTACCCGTTTGCTGTTCCAGGTCTGCAACAACGCAGCAATGGGCATCTTATGAGTGGTTTGCGTCGCCTCTGCGTAGCCCACCATGTCATACGCAAAAACGATTGCCCCTAGCCGGGCAAAGGCCGCACTCCGCCTTTGCACGTCTTCCGTCAATCGCTTGTCCGCGAGATGTCCGTGGGGGCAAAGAATAGCAGGATTCCGCTCTGCGGGTTTCAAGGGCGAATAGAGATTCCCCGTGATATAGAATCCGGGGAAGCTCTGGATGGCGATATTCTCAACGACGTAGCCATCCATCTCCCGCCGACTATGAATAATGGGATTAAAGTTCCCTTCAATCTGCGGCATCTTCTCCCAGTATAGCCCTTCCAGGATTCCCTTGCGAATCGACGCCGCTCGCTTTTCCCACGAGGCCTTGTCCTTCCAAGTCCCCCCGTACTCCTTCATTTTCAGGTTCGCCTCCGCCGGAGTCCAGTGATGCCCCACCCTCAGCTGATCCTTCGTAATGGCTTCGTGAAGAACGAGGGGGACAGAGTCTGCCGCGGCAAAAACGCCAACGGGGATTCCTAAAACAACGAGGAATGACAAGATCTTAGCATTAGTATTCATAGGGACCTTAAAGACGGGCATCAATTCAGAGATAGGGGTTACGGGAGGATCACCTTGATTTCAATCTCCAGACCTAGCAAGCGATTTCAACCGTCTGCATCCCATTGCCCATAAGGGGATTACCGAGCATATCACACGAATCACACTATCGCCCCGGTTTATTCCTTCAAAATGGGCGAATAAGTCCTGAGCGATCAACGTCTTACAATCATCTCTCTGTGAAATTTTCCTTTTAAAGCCGCCGATCGCGACAGCAAGTCCCTTCGATTCCGATAGTAGACTAGAGTCCCTATAATTAAATGAACCGAAAATAATCAGTTGAAACCACAAAAAGCACACAAGTCACAAGAGATCAGGCTATTGGGGAATAATTCAAATTCGTCTGACGGGTGAACGGGTTATTCGGACTTAAAAGTAAGTAAGCGGCTCAAATTGTGATTCTTGTGCTTTTTGTGGTTAAATTCTGCAGCGGAAATTAACATGAAGTCGACAACACCCTTTATCGCTCTCCTCACCCTACTCCTGGTTGGGTGCAACACCCTGAAAGAAACCCAAGTCAAAGTCGCTTCAGGAAACTACGAGCAGGCGATCCGAAACTCTGTCGAAAATCTGCGGAAGAGCCGAACGAAAAAGAAGTCGGCCGAGTATATCCTCATCTTGGAGGAAGCCTTTGCCAAGGCCGTTGCTCGCGACAATCGGAATCTCGAAAGATTGCGAATGGACCAAAGCGGAACGACTCTCGAGAAAATGTACAATATCTACCTGGGGCTTCAGCATAGACAGGAATACATTATGCCCTTGCTGCCTCTCTACATCGCGGATCAAGGCCGAGAGGCTTACTTCAATATCGTCAATTACAATGGCCTTTTGCTGGACTCGAGAAACCGCCTTTCCGAATACCTCTACCGTCACGCAACCGAATTGCTCGCCACCGGGGACAAACCCAAGGCGCGGATCGCGTACGAAAATCTCAACTACCTGGATGAAATCAACCCCAACTACAAAGAAACTCGAAACCTGATAAACAAGGCCCACTACCAAGGGACTGACTTTGTCTTGGTCAAAATTGTAAACGCATCCAACATCGCTTTGCCCAGACGCCTCGAAGACGACCTGCTCGATTTTGAAGCTTATCAGCTAAATGGCAGCCACTCCTGGTCTGTCTACCACAACCACTACATCGAGAATATCGACTATGACTACGAGATGGTTCTAGCGATACGCGACATTCTCATCAGCCCGGAACGGATATACGAAAAAGAGCTCATTCGAGAGAAACGCATAAAAGACGGCTTCAGATACAAGCTCGACACCAACGGAAACGTCGCCAAGGATGCTCAAGGCAATGACATCAAGGTGGACCAATTTGTGACTGCTCGCTCGGTCGTGACTGAATTCACTCAATCGAAGTCCGTGGCCATAGAGGGAAAAGTTGAATACCGTCTTTTCCAGGGCCGCGAGAACCTTTCCAGCTTTCCCCTTGCAAGCGAGTATGTATTTAAACACCACTACTGCACCCATCAAGGGGACAGTCGTGCTCTGAGCGATCATGACCGAGGGCTCCTCGAACACACCATCGTACCCTTTCCATCGAGCGAGCAAATGATCTACGAGACAGGCGAGGACCTAAAGAACCGCCTTAAACAGATCATCGCCCGGAACCGGTTCTAAGCGAGTCGAATAGGGCAACAAGTATTTGAATACTTGACTGGGCAATGTGAACGCAGGAGCGGCCCGGCGAGTCGCACAAGTCGTAGGGCTAGTGCTTGTCTGCAAGACCTTGCGCTTCTTGAAAGGCACAACGCCGCGTTGGTCAAATCAAGACCCAGCTTATTCGCCATAGCGCGAGCGCGAGCCCTACGGGATTCAGGCTAAAGCTCTGAGCTACGTGGGCAACAGAATCAGCGAAGAGCTAGGCTCCCCTCTATTCTTCTGTAGCGGGCGATCTCCGAGCGCCCACCATTAGTCACAGGATGTGGGCGCTCGGAGATCGCCCGCTACCCAAATTCTAGACGAGCACTATCGCTCGGTTTTCCTTCAAACGTACAACTCCGACAGATCGCCTTGGCTATCCGAGAATCCCGTATCGGTGATACTCATACGATTGAGCATCGTAAAGAGCAAGTTGGACATGGCCACATCTTCACCATCCTTTTCGTAGGTGAGGTACTGGTTGTGCTTGAAGCCCATATTGCCGCCACCCGCCAGTATAAGTGGATAGTTGTGATTATTGTGGGTGCGACTATTGGAAGTACCAAAGAGTACCGTCGTATTGTCGAGCAAACTACCATCCCCTTCTGGGGTGTCTGCCATCTTTTGCAGAAAGCGAGCCAAATTTTCGGCTAGACAGATATTCCAAGTGCCCTGGCGGATGAACCCACCCGGCTTGCCAGCTCCATGAGCGAGCTCGTGCTGACTGCCCAATCCCAACGCTTTGGAGAACTGGTTTGAAGTTTCGCCGTTCATTGCTCCGAGCATGTAGGTGATGGCTCGCGTTGAATCGGTTCTAAACGCCAAGTACATAAGATCGTACATGGTCTCCATATACTCCAAGGGAGCCTCTTGAGTAACCTCCAGATTGAGCTCAGACGCGTCCACCTTTGGCTTGGGAATATCTAGCCAATCCTGGCTTCGAGCCACCCGCTGCTCTATATCGCGAACCGAGGTCAAGTACTCGTCATACTTTTCCTGATCTTGCTTGCCCAGCTTGTTGCGAAGGGACTTGGACTGATCCATCACTCGATCCAGCAAGCTTGTCTCAGTTTTAAGGCGCCGACGCTGTTCGGCGATCGTTCCCCCATCAATTCCGAAGAGGCTGTCGAAAATCTGCTGCGGCTTATCCAGGCCCGGAATTGGTTGGCCCGATTGGGTAAAGGAAAGCGTCTTGGACCGCGTCGGCATGCCGATGCCCCCATCGCTGGAAAGCGCGAGTGACGCAAAACGCGATTCGTGACCAATCTTAGCCGCCGCTATTTGATCGAAGGAAACCGTGTTAGTGAAATTCGCCCCGCTAAAATCCGCGCCGGTCAGGAATATGTCACCGGTATCATGCCCACCAATGTGACGGCCGGTTGGATGCGAAAGCCCGCCAATCACGGTCGTATACTTACGAAGCGGCTCCAGAGACTGCAGTACCTTCGTGAAGCGAAATCCGGATCCTTCTCGGACGGGAAACCATCCCCACTCGCGATCCTCGTGATCTTCGGCAGGTACGCTGGCCCCGTAGGGGAAGTGGATCGCGCAGAGTCGCCTAGGCAGGCCCGCTCCCGCCGATTTCGCCGCGTGGACGGGGGTTCGCATACAGTCTAGGAAGGGCAAAGCCAAGGCGACACCCGTCCCTTTGAGAAAAGTTCTACGATTTATGTGCCATGATTTTTCTGCCATAATAACACCCTCCGATAACTAACGGGTAAGAAACAATTCTGATAAGATAATAGATTCGATTAGATAATCCAGACGATAATCCCGCTCCTCAAACTGGTCGGTCAGATCTTCAACGATGGGCTCATCCGTAAACTCAAGTGTTCGACCCAATCCGTACGAGGTCAGCTTCACGACAAGGGCTCTCGCAAAATCGCGCCGCCGCTGCTCGAGAAGATAAGCTTTGAGGGACTCCGCTCCCTCGATCCGCGTTCCATCGTGCATCACGTCGAACGCCTTAACCGGGGCAAACGCTTTCTCGGTCCGCGTCCCGCCCTTCTCCATGGATGTGAGCCGAAGTGATTCCGATCGGTACAATCCAGTCGCATCGAATTCCTCCAAGGGAATGCCCCACGGATCGATTTTCTTGTGGCAGCTAATGCAGGCCGTCTTGTCGCGGTGAATAGCCAGCTGCTCCTTCAAGGGCAACTGGGCGAAACCGGGCGTCTCAGGATCTAGCTCGGGCACGCTCGCAGGAGGGGGTGACGGAGGGTCGTCGAGGATTCGCTCCAGAATCCAAACCGCTCGATCGATGGGATGGGAATCCTCGCCTGTGGAATTGCCTACCAGCATGCTCGCTTGAGTGATCAAACCGCCCCGGCGCGAATTCTCGGGAAGAGGCGCCCGCGACATCTCCGTGCCCACGACTCCCTCTATCCCATAGTGCTTCGCCAGGCGCTCGTTGAGCATGGTAAAGTCCGAATCGAGAAAATTGAGCGCCGAAACGTCGTTGCGGAGGATCTCCTCGAAAAACGCTTCCGTTTCCCGCCGCATGTCCGCCATCACCCGACTGTTGAATTCCGGATAGAACTCGGGATTGACCGCGACCCGCTCCAAGGCCCTCAGATCGAGCCATTGCTCGGTAAACTGGCTAATAAACCGTTCCGAGTGCGGGTCGGCGAGCATGCGCTGCCCCTCCTTCTTCAGAGTGCGCGGCTTGAGGAGGCGGCCGCTTTCGGCCACCTGGAAAAGCGCCTCGTCCGGCATCGTGCTCCACAGGAAATAGGACATGCGCGACGCCACTTCATGGGCCGTCA
>Ga0181563_10000989_pt1 | contig 27953 bp, 22 predicted proteins | sample 011ome_25_FD_133759 | JGI IMG/M metagenome (GOLD analysis project Ga0181563, IMG submission 133759) | Coastal salt marsh microbial communities from the Groves Creek Marsh, Skidaway Island, Georgia - 011512CT metaG (megahit assembly) | ecosystem: Environmental > Aquatic > Marine > Intertidal...
AAAACCAAGGCATTTACGCCAAATAAGGGCAAGGAAGAAAAGCTCTTCTTTTTCGGTAAAAACATCCAGGATCATCTTTGTGCTGGAGTTCACAATTTAAGCGGTGAGCAACCTCCATTTTTTGACAGAAGCGTTTACTATGATGAGTTATCAGAAGCTTCAATCCAGGAGCTTGGCGAATTGGCAAACAGCCTTGGTATGGAAGCCCTGATCAAAATGAATGAAAAAGCCCTGGCTTTGCAGACAGCTGATCAGAATGCCAAAAACAGGCAGTTCAGAATGAATTTTGGCATTTTTAATTACAACACTGACTATGAGGCGGGCATCGAAAGGTCCGACTTGGAGGAAAAAGGCTGATTTACTGGCCGGTTGAATTAAGCGATTTACAAAAAAAGTAAAGAATTCAGCAAATAAACACGATAAAATTGCGTAAATGAGCAAATCCCGAGAAAGCATAACTGCAATAACCACCGAACTGGTTGAGAATCATTCAATTCTCGCCGGCTTGCTGGCAGTACTTTGTCTGGTATTTGCGGTTAATTTCTATATGACAGGCCCCGGCAGCGATGGCGGAAGTGGCCTGGGTGGCACTGGTAAATTCGGTGGAGAAAGCGGCCTGGGTGGCACTGGTAAGGCTCCCGATCCCGGATCAGCGTTCAAACTGGGTGCAACCGATATTGATGACAGCCGGGATTTTGCCCGTGATCTGGAAGATCATCTGCAAGCGCTGGAAAATACTGATTCTACTGCTGTCGACAGCGAAGCTTCCCTGCTCGCATTTGATGTACATAGTTTACGACTCAGCCCTGAATCAGTACTGACACCTCCATTGACGCCAGTACCAAATGCAGAAATGCCATCCATCACCGATATGGCATTCGATGCCACAAGCCAAATGCCTGAAATCGCTATTGAAGCGAATCAGACACAACGGTTATTCGATAAAGTGTTTGAAGATGAAATTGTTGAATTTGCTATAGACACCAGTGTGGTCAGTGACGAGGTTTACAGCATGTCCTCGCAAGCACTGGTAACCAGTCTGGAAATTATGAGCAGCCTGATGCTTGCCGAGGCTGAAACCAGCCTGCAGCTAGCGGTTGAAGAAACAGCACAAGCTGAATCCGGCACTACCATTCGCAATCGTATCTCGGTACCTGTTCGACCAGAGCGCCCTGATCGATTCACGCTACCATCCAGGATTAGCCCGGTTCAAAGGGCAAACATTCCTGCGCCCCCACCTGTTCGTCCAATGCGAACACTCTCAAGCATGCTTAATCACTAGAGATTAAGTTATACAAATTCATTTGTTGGCTTTCCGCTAATTTTTCGGCGACTTACTAGCGGTTATATTTCTGAACCGATGCAATATTGAAGGATTTGCAGAAGGCATCTGCGGAAAATTTGCCTAAAAATCTCAATACATCTCAGGGAAGAGTATAGGAAAACTGCAATCCAATAGTCTGGTCTGCACTGCTGTCGGTAAAACCTACAATTGTATAAACCATCATGTTCCATTGGGCATTCAAGTTGTAGGATACAAATGGCATGAATTCATGGCTCTCAAAACTGTTACTTGAGGCTTTCTCGCGGTAATCATAAATCAGCCCAAGAAACATGTTTTCACCATACTGACGCATTAAGCCGAGTGAGGAATAAAACGAATCTTCAAGATCATAAAGAGGAGTCTTTCCTCGTCTGCGATACCCAAAGGAAGAAAAGTAGGTATTCCTGTTCAAGGTTGAATAAAAATCCAACTGGTAACCGTAATCAGTTTCCCCCGTACCCAGGTCCTTTTTCTCATCAGCGGTTGGAATTTTCGCTTGAAGAGAAAAATCAACATATACCCAGCCATTTAAAATTGGCTCAAATTGATAACTCGCAGATACAAAGACGTCACCAAGCCCTTTTTCATTAATTGGCTCAATAGTCTCGCCTCTACCAATATTTCCTGTTTCAAGGAAAACATCTCCAGGTCCTTTCAGACCCAGGTATGGTACTGACACTGACAACACCCAGGGAAACTTCGCCAGCTCATATGACAATGGTAAATAAGTAATATCCGTTTTTTCATCAGCACCATATTTACCGCTACTAAAGTAAGTACCAAAGATGAGTTTATGAGAAGCCTCTCTGGTCTCTTCCTGGGCAAAAAGTGTACTGCTGCAAAACAACAGCAAGGTTGACTGGATAATGTATTGGATATTTAAAATCTGATGAGATTTCTTAAAAGGAAGGCAATTCATGGGTTAAATCTCGGTCGGCCCTGAGTAAAGGCCGTACCCTCTACAGATGCTCTAATCGGGTAACTTGCTAACTTACAGAAGCTATAAAGTTTGTTAACGGGTAGGCCTAATTACCATTACCCGACTATACAGCGTGCACCTATAGAGTAAAGGTACGAACCATTGTTACATTTTCATACTGCTTGATATTCGCCACCTCCTTCTGATTGGACTTGTAGACAGTGGATATCAGTTTAAGAGGGAAATTTTCCCACGTCAATAAGGGATTTATTAATTATTGATGAAGAAAGCGAAAAAACGTGGAAAAATAGTGATATAGAGCAATTAATTCATTAACATTGATTACTGAATCTGTGTTGAAAATCACATTTGTAATCCAATTGAATGTGACCAGACAGGTAAAAAGCACTTTTTAACCATTAATGACATCAGGGAAGACTTTCAGTCTTCAAATATCATGATTTCTGGCGCATTTATCAAAATATTTCTACCGAAGACCAGATGCCTCGTATTGCTATCAGCCCTCCTGGCTCCCCTTACACATCTTACTTACGCCGCCTCAGTAGAAGATGTTCTTAATCAGCTAAATCTCATGATTGCCCAGGGTCAGTACCAGGAAGCTTACGTACTTGCCCAGGAAAGCCTTTTTGATCTTGAAGGCGAACCAGAATTTGATTTCCTATACGGTCTAGCCTCCCTTGAATCCGGTCGACCTGATGAAGCAGTTTTTGCATTTGAACGCATTGCCTACATTTATCCTGACCAACAGCGCGTAAAACTTGAATTAGCACGAGCCTATTTTGCAAGTAACAATCTCGCTGCTGCTGAATTGTTATTCAATGAAGTGCTGGCTACAGATCCCGGCCCCAATGTTAGTAACAATATTCAGGCATTTCTCACGCTTATCGAACAACGAAAAGAAACAGTTACAAGTTCTTTCACCTGGTATGTAAATTCAAATATAGGATCGGATTCCAATATCAATAGTGCAACTGAACTTGGAATTATCAGTACTCCAATTGGGGACGTAGATCTCAGTGAAACAGGACAGCGAATAGAAGATGAATTTGTAGATATCGGTGGTGGCTTTAACTACAGCATTCCCTTTGACAAGAATCGCTCAGCATATGCCAGGGGAACCTTAAACCAACGTAATAATTTTTCATCGAATGATTTTGACATTGGTGTACTGGCCGGTGAAGCTGGCTATGCTGTTATCAGTGACAATGTCCGTTATTCAATCTCAGGTCGGGTTCAGCGTGTTGATTTGGACAGTGAAAAATTTCAATCGAGTTCTTCCCTGCTGGGTAGTTGGCAACGCAACGCCGGCAATGGCTGGTCCCAGGGGCTCACAGCTGCATATACCGCTGTCAGGTATGATGATTCAAACAACCCGGATAACAGCCTGAGAGACGTTAACCAGGTCCTGGTATCCGGCAACCTGGGCAAGGCCTCTGGTAGATTCCTGCATAATGTTAGTGTGTATTACGGTGATGAAGATGCTCAACGTGATCGTGGAGAAAACAATGCCCAGACTTTTTATGGCATCGCCTTCTCAGAGCAATTTCAATTTCGTCCTGGCCATATCCCCTACTTCAGGGTTTCATTGCACAAAAGTGAAAACAAAAGTGTAGCCCCAGTTTTCAATATAGAACGTGAAGATGAAACGTTCTCCACATCTGTAGGCTGGATCTGGCAGTTTACAAGAAATATCAATATCACTACTGACATTACCTATACTGATAATGACAGCAACATTGATCTCTACGCTTACGACAGAGTGAAATACCAGACAGGTTTACGTTATCAGTTCTGACAGCATACAGTCTCGTTTTTGAGACTTTTCCTCAGCCTAGAATTTTACTTCTTTTCCTCGAACTTCAGTGATGCTGAATTAATACAATAGCGCAGCCCTGTGGGCTCAGGACCATCGTTGAACACATGGCCCAGGTGGGATTCACATTCTATACAAACAACCTCTGTTCTGCTCATACCGAGACTGTTGTCTTCTATTTCCTTGATACCACCATTATTGGCAGGCTGATAAAAACTCGGCCAACCAGAGCCTGAGTCATACTTGGTATCAGAAGAAAACAGCACAACGCCACAGCAGCGACAGTGATAGTCACCAACTTCATCGGTACACTGCCAGTATTCACCCGTAAAGGCACATTCAGTTCCCCCCTCACGGCAAATATGATATTCCTCGTCCGTCAGTGTTTCTTTCCAGTTTTCTTCAGATTTATTGGTTTTTGACATTGCTGTATTTCCGAATGCTGTTTCTGTAAAATTCGACGCCCTTTGCGAGAGAGCGACTATAGCATATCCTGCTGTATATCATGCTGTACAGCACGCCGGGACTGATTATGAATGATATTTACCAGAGCGAAAAACTTCGTCATGTCTGCTACGAAATCAGAGGCCCAGCCCTGCAAAAAGCAAAAAGACTTGAAGAAGAAGGTCACAGGAGTGCTAAACTCAATAGTGGCAACCCCGGTGCTTTTGGATTTGAGGCACCTGATGAGATTCTTCACGATGTCATCCTGAATCTTCCGGAGTCCCAGGCGTACTCAGACTCCAAGGGACTGTTTTCTGCACGCAAGGCCGTGATGCATGAAACCCAACGTCTGGGTATCCCACATGTTGAAATAGACGACATCTACCTTGGCAACGGTGTCAGTGAACTTATCGTCATGGCCATGCAGGCGCTTCTCAATAACGGCGACGAGATCCTTATTCCTGCTCCCGATTATCCTTTGTGGACGGCGTCGGTTACATTGAGCGGCGGAAAAGCCGTCCATTATCGATGTGATGAGTCCGCTGGCTGGTTTCCGGACCTTGATGATATAAAAAACAAGATTACCAGCAAGACCAAGGGTATTGTTGTTATCAATCCAAACAATCCCACGGGTGCTGTTTATAGTCGCGAACTACTGGAAGGCATCGTAAAACTTGCTGAAGAAAATGAACTCATCCTCTTTGCCGATGAGATCTATGACAAGATACTTTACGATGATGCCAAACATATCCCCCTGGCCTCTATAACTGAAGATATTCTCGTTGCCACGTTCAATGGATTATCGAAATCATACAGGCTTGCTGGTTTCCGTTCCGGCTGGATGTACCTGAGCGGTGCTAAAGATAAGGCAAGAGACTACATCGAGGGGATGGACATACTGTCCAATATGCGACTTTGCTCCAATGTTCCGGCACAACAGGCAATCCAGACTGCACTTGGTGGTTATCAAAGCATCAATGAATTGATTATTCCGGGGGGGCGCCTGCGTGACCAACGCGACACTGCTCTGAAGATTCTTGAAAGCATTCCTGGTATTAGCTGCGTGAAGCCAATGGGCGCAATTTATCTCTTTCCCTGCATAGACCAGTCAGTCATAAATATTCAGAATGATGAAAAGTTCATTCTGGACTTCCTGTTACAGGAACATGTTCTTATGGTTCAGGGCAGTGGGTTTAACATACCGGATAAAAATCATTTCAGGGTCGTTTTTCTACCCAGAGAAGATGAATTGAGAACAGCAATGAACAAGCTGGCGAGATTTCTCGAAACCTATTCCCAGTAGATCAATACAGCCTGAATCCCAGCCCCTGGCATTTGGCGGAAATCCCAGCTGGCAGTTTGTCAGTTGCTATCAAGTAATCACTGAACTCTGCGCGAAATTCATAGTTGTTTCTTAAACTGTCAAAATCAGTGCTTGTTACAGAACTATCCAGACTATCTGCGCTTATCGAGTATGCCTGCAGGATTAATTTATTGAGAAGGTCACCGCCTTTTTCTTCGGCCTCAAGGTTTACTTCAATTTCTCTATTGCCAGCCCGAATATTTTCGGATGGCAATGCTATGGAAAAATGCTTACAAAAGCCTTCCAAAACCGATTGTGTGGCCCTGAACTTCCCCTTTGCGCTGTAACCGGCAATATGGGGTGTCCCAAGAGACACCTTTTGCAGCAATGAACGGCTTATTCGCGGCTCATCCTCCCAGACATCCAGAACAGCTTTAATATCCAGCCTATGCTTAAGAACTGAATCGAGCGCCTGGTTGTCAACAACAGCCCCTCTTGAAGCATTGACCAGAATGGTATTCCTGGAGAGGGAATCCAGGATTTGTGCATTGATCATATGATAGGTTGGATATGGACCGGTACTCGTTAAAGGCGTATGCAATGTCACGATTTCGCATTGCATGACTTCCTCGAAAGATCGGAAATTGTCCGCATGATTATGTGCGCTGTTCAGAAACGGATCATAGACAGCAAAAGGAACTTCCATCGCTGAAAGTCTATTAGCCAGCCTGCTTCCTACGTTGCCGCAACCTACAATTCCCACAGTCTTATCTAGCCAACACCAATTGTTCTGCTCAGCCAACAAGGCCATGGCTGAAAAAAAATAATCGACAACAGCATCGGCATTACAACCTGGCGCATGACAATACCCAATAGCGTTCTTGTCCAGCCACTTGATATCCAGGTGGTCAATCCCCGCACTGGCAGTACCGACAAAGCTCACTGAAGAATTTTTCAACAATTCAGAATTGACCTGCGTGATAGTGCGCACCAGAAGAGCATCCGCGTCTTCAATATGTTCAGGTGCTATATCTCTTCCTGGTAATAATTGGATTTCTCCAAAAGAAGAAAATTTATCAGTGACACCGTGAATGTCCCTGTCAGCTACGATTTTCATGACAAGAAGACTCGTTCAGTCCTTGGTGGCTTTTCGAATGGAATACCGAAATGTCTTTTCATCTTCACTGGATGAGAGAAGCTCATGTCCGAGAAAATGGCAGAATTTGGGCACGTCTCGTGTAGTGGAAGGGTCTGTGGCAATCAGAACGAGTATATCACCCGGATTTATCTCGCGAACTTTTTTATGAAGCATCATGACTGGCTCAGGACAAAATAATCCTCTTGCATCAAGGAGATGCTCGGTGGAACTATTTTCTGGCTCGGTCATGACGAATGTATGTATTACAGGCTGACAATATTAATTTTGTCAGATGTTGATTCTTCTAGAGACCTTTCATTTTCTTCCTGTTGCGCCAGCATTCTTGACTCTTCCAGGGAATGAAAATCAAATAAATCCGTATCAGCCAGGTGGGATGGTGCAACGTTTGTAATGCTTTTGAAAAGCACATCAAGTCTTCCAGGATATTGTCGGCCCCATTCATTCAGCATTTCCTTGATTTCCTGACGTTGCATATTTTCCTGTGTACCACAAAGATTACATGGGATGATGGGGAAATCTTTTAATTCAGCGAATCTGGCAATCTCTTCCTCCTTACAATAGGCAAGAGGTCTAATCACAATATGCTTCTTGTCATCGCTAAGAAGTTTTGGCGGCATTGCCTTGAGTTTTCCGCCAAAAAACATATTCAGGAACAGGGTTTCCATTATGTCATTTCGATGATGGCCCAGAGCTATTTTGGTCGCGCCTATTTTTTCGGCGAAGGAATACAGATTTCCCCGACGCAACCTTGAGCATAGTCCGCAATAACTTTTGCCAGGCTCTACCTTGTCAATAACCACGGAGTAAGTGTCCCGCTCCAGGATGTGGTAGCTCACGCCAATGGAATCAAGGTAAGCTGGCAAGACTTCTTCAGGAAAATCAGGTTGTTTCTGATCCAGATTAACAGCAACCACCTTGAAATCGATGGGCGCATGTTTTTGCATGTTTAGCAGAATATCCAGCATGACATAGGAATCCTTCCCGCCGGAAAGGCATGCCATAACAAGATCGCCATCTGAAATCATGTTGAAATCAGCAATGGCCCGCCCTGTCTCACGCCGCAGGTTCTTCTGCAGCCGGTTCAGTGTGAAAGATTTTTTCCTGGTGTCTGACATTTGAAAAGAGTGCGTTTTTCCGAGGGTCGACAGTATAATTCCGAAAAGGAGCAAATGCCATTGAGCAAATACATACTTATGCCCTTATACCTGAATCAAATTCCCACGTGTTTGATGATTATTCTTACTCTGTGGTCTTTCACAGCAAGTGCTCAGAACCAGGCTGTCATTCTTCAATATCATCATGTCAGTACCGAAACACCCCCGATTACCAGCATCTCACCGGAAGATTTTGAAAGACACATAAATTATCTGCAGCTTAATGACTTTCATGTGATGCCCCTGGAAACAGTAATCAGCAACATGAGAAACGGCATCTCTCTACCCGATAAAACTGCCGTCATAACATTCGATGATGGCTATACATCCGTCTATGAAACAGCGCTTCCTCGTTTAAAATCGGTAGACTGGCCATTCACTGTTTTTGTCACCAGCGGTCTTGTTGGGAGTAATGATCGTTTATATGCCACCTGGGACCAGATCAGGGAAATGGCAAACAATGGAGCAACCATTGCCAACCACACAGTTTCTCATCCTTACCTGCTTGAGAAAGAGGAAGGGTTAAGCCAGGACGAATGGTTAACGCGCGTCGAATATGAAATAGTTGAGGCTGAGAAAATTATCAGTGAGGAAACAGGGCAAAACCACAAAATACTTGCCTATCCTTACGGGGAATATAACGATGACATCAAGTCACTGGTGCAAAGCCTTGGGTTTGCCGGCATTGCTCAACACTCTGGACCAATCAATGCCACATCCGATTTTTTAGCACTACCCCGGTTTCCACTTTCCGGTATTTACGCTTCGATGAATACCTACCCCACAAAAATGATGAGCCTGGCTTTCAATGTAGAAGAGCTATCCCCCATTTCACCTGTTACAAACAGCAAAAGCCCTGAGGCTTTTCTGGATTTTTCAAATGATCAGGCAGGACTGGAACAGCTCACCTGCTTTAATAACAATGAAATGATCACACCTGTGCTGGAAGATGCAGAAGAAAGCCAATACAGAATCAGTACGCACATTGAAAACAGCTCAAGGCGTTTTCGTTATAACTGTACTGCCCCTGCAGGGAACGGAAGGTATTATTGGTACTCAATACCCTGGGTTAACCCTGATATTGCAGAATAAATACAGTAATAGATTGAATGTATAAAGGGTTAAAAGGGAAACGCAAAAGGTCAGTAAACTTAAAGCGCTGCATTATCTCTTTCAAGCAGTTCATTGCTGTAAATCATTCTCTGCAATTCGACTATGTAGTCGAGACCTCTTGATGAGTAACTTTCGAGCCCGTCTGCCAGTGACACACCATCGATCGGTCTATCCTGCTGCCTTAGTTGCTGCCTGATTCTACGGAGCATCTGGTAGCTGGGAAAAGTATTCAGATTATGGATATAGGACTCTACAGAATCCCTGATATTGTCAAATCTGCGAACTTCATGGGTGGCTCCTTCCCTTCTTCGGCTTGGGACTAAACCGCAACCATTCGTGTAACACCACTGTCCAAATAAATTGTTACCATCCTGAGCAAAGCGTGAAGTTCCCCAGGCCGATTCATTGGCAGCCTGAGCCAGTGCCAATGATGCAGGAATCTTGTCAACTCGTCGCAACAGTAGTGCCAGGAAACCTTCTTCCAATAAATCGTCAGTATCCAACTCATATTTTTCAGCTAAAGTGGACAGGAAACGCAGTTGTCTCTCTGTAATTTCTTCCCCTGCATCAAGCTTTTCAATGACTGCCAACACCTGCTGGCGTTCACGAATGATTGCTTCATTCACGGCATCCACATAGGGCTCAATAAAATCAAAAAATGTCTGTTTCTTTTCTTCAACATCAGGAATATTTGCAAAATCAGGAAGTAGTTCCGGCAGGGGATCAGGCGTGATTTCGATAATAACTTCAGGTTCTACCACTTTTTCCTTCATGAACAACACGGGTAAAAAGCAAAGCAGCATGACGGCCGAATAGATCAGACTGGCTCTTGTTGATGAAGATATTTGCATAGTGTGAATAAGAGAAAAGTCCGGGATGAGCCTTGGAAAAATATTATCACAGTACAAATTCACATATCAGCAAATTCTCGTGCGAGGCATAATGGTCAGGAAAAATTCCTAAAGCCTGCAAGGTTTTAATATAACCATTTGAATTTAAATGTTTTTTCCGGCGCAGAGTGGAGATTCCGGAACGTCTTTAATGGCTTCCCACTCTTCTCCTGAATATAGATGCATTGCCAGTGCATGTACGCTCCCTGACAGCTCCTCCCTGAGCACCCTGTAGACAGCTTGGTGCCTTTTTACAGCATTCAGTCCGGAAAACTCTGCTGATACCAGGGTAAGTTTGAAATGGGAATCAGTGGCGGGCCCAGCATGCATATAGCTTTCATTGTCCAGTTCCAAATGAGAAGGCTGAAAATTTTCAGTCAGTTTCTGTTTTATTTGTTCTTCAATATCCACAACGACTCCACGCTCTGTTTTTGAGACAATTAGCCCTAAATTTTAAACCGGGTTAATCCATGGCAATTGGCTGGTACCCCGGGCATATGAATAAAGCCCGGAAAGAGATTATACATGCACTGAAAAATGTCCATGCCGTACTTGAATTGGTAGATGCCCGGCTGCCCTATTCCAGCGAAAATCCATTGCTCAATGAACTGGCTGGTGAAAAGCCAATTCTCAAGATTTTAAACAAATCCGACCTGGCAGATACTGAAATTACAGACCAATGGGCTTCATATTATATAAATAATGGAAAACACACTCTGGTTATTTCCTCGAAGACCCAGGGTGATATCAGTAAACAGATCATCAACCGATTAACATCCAGCCTCGGAATTACTGTACGCCCTCTCAGGATAATGATTGTCGGAATACCCAATGTGGGGAAATCAACACTCATCAATGTGCTTACCGGTAAAAAAATAGCAAAAACAGGTAACGAGCCAGCAGTGACCAAGGGACAGCAGATTATCAAACTTGAAAATGATATCTATCTTGTTGATACACCGGGAATCCTTTGGCCGAAAATTGAAGACCAGGATTCTGCCTATCGTCTTGCCGTTACGGGAGCCATCAAAAATACGGCAATCGAACTTGAGGATATTGCCCTTTATGCTCTCCAGTTTCTCCAGAAAGCCTACCCTGATCGATTGGCATCCCGTTTTGATCTGGAAATTGGCAATCTCACTGCATCAGAATTACTTGAGCAGATAGGCAAAAACCGGGGCTGCCTGAAAAAGGGGGGCGTGGATTACAACAAGGCTGCAGAAGTCGTGCTCAATGACTTGCGTTCCGGAAAATTCGGCCTTATCAGCCTGGAAACACCCGCCGACATCAGGGAAGAAGCTAAACCACCTGAAAATTAGTACTTCAGGCCAGGATAATTGCCCGGGTTATTACCATCAGTGCTGATAATGAACACAACCCTAGCAGCCAGGGCCTTGCCGAATGTTTATCTATCAAACGCTTGAATGGCCCTGAGCACAACACACCGATAATGACCCCAAAAATCAGGAATGCACTGTAAATCAGATCGTCCAGGCGAAAACGACCAATCAGGATCAACGCTGCAAGCGAGATCACACAGCCCATGGTAAATAACATGGCCAAATTGCCTCGTAATTCTGAGCCACTGGCATTCTGGAATACCAGTGCGACAGGTGGCCCACCGATAGATGAGATTGTGCTCATAAAGCCTGAAAGAATAGTGGCAAAAAACACTTTTCCTGCTGAAGGCCTGATCCTGGTATGTATCAGACTTATTCCCACAGCAACCAATACCAACGCAGCAAAGATCAGGTCAAAAGCAACGACAGAGATACTGCCCATCAGGAAAGCTGCCGGCGGAGTGCCAATCAGTCGGCCTGCAAAGGCTGCCTTGAGGTAACTGAAGTTGATCGAATGCCTTTCATTCCAGCTCATCCAGGTCACCTGGAACAAAGCCGCTGCTATTAATGGCCCGGGGACGAGATTACGGTCTATGAGGAGCAATATTGGCGCTGCAATCAACGCCAGCCCAAACCCGACTGCCGACTGAATAATAGTGCCGGCAATAACGACAAATATGGCCAGGAAAATCGCAGGCCAGGATAATGCAAAAAATTCCATTTAGTGGGTTAGACGTTCTTCGCCCGCCGGGCGAGAAATTCTTCAGTAGAATTGCTTCTGGGAAAAGGTTCGTCAGGGACAGGTAAGCCCAAGGCTTCACATAGCGGCTTCCAACCCTCACTGACATTCCAAGCCAGAAGGCGATCTGAGGGCACAGTAGCCTTCACTTTCTCCACGTGGGCTGTATATGCTGCCTTAGCGGTATCTTCATCGCTGAAACCATCAGGGTAAACCGATTTGTAGGTTTCAACTACCATGTCCAGCCATGCTTTTCTGGCAGGACTCATCTCTTCGGGTGGATTCAGTTTGACTTGCAGGATTGTGGAAAAGGCACTTTTCCACCAGCTTTCCGGATCACGAGTGGACAGAACCACCAGAGCATCTGGGTAGTAGCTGGAAATAGTTTCCCATTGTATTGCGGCGGGCTCATCAACGGCAGCAATGTAATCAGCAAAGATCTGATCCCATTCAACAGCCTCCCCTCTGGCAGCCGCATGCCATAAAGGCGTATGTTCATCCAGATGCTCAAATAACTCGGTCATGTGGTAACAGGGTGCACCCAGCAGCCTTTCCAGGGCCAGTTTCAAAGACATAGTCCCAGTCCTGCCGAGGCCTGCACCAATAACTTTCAATGTCATAGCCTGTTACCTGGGGTAAAACGGCGGAATTTTTGCATCATAGTTCACCCATACAGATTTGGGTTCAGTGTATTCATGCATGGCAAAATGCCCCATCTCTCTGCCGTAGCCTGAATCCTTGATGCCGCCAAAAGGAGAACCTGGATGGAATCGTTTGTAACAATTGATCCAGACCATCCCGGCCTCCATGGTTTGGGCTATTTTATGTGCCCGAGTCAGGTTATTTGTCCACAAACCACCACCAAGACCATAAATACTGTCATTAGCCTGGGCCAACACTTCTTCATCGCCCTTGAAGGTCGACACCACCACAAATGGGCCAAAAACTTCTTCACGACTGACTCTATCTGTAGCTTTGGCTTTGACAATAGTGGGCAGGACGAAGCAGCCATTTTGCAAATCAGACGCCTCCGGCTGTTTTCCACCTAACAGAATCTCTCCTCCTTCTTCTACTGCCACATTGCAGAAATTCAGTACGCGTTCCTGGTGCATTTTTGATGTGAGAGGGCCCATTTCAGTTTCAGGATCCAGCGGATTGCCCTGCTTGATAGAAGAAGCCAGCGCGGTAAATTTCTCCAGGAATTCATCAGCGATACGCTCATGAAGTAATAACCTTGATCCTGCTATACAGGCCTGGCCCTGATTATGAAAAATGGCGAATGCTGATCCCCCTACCGCTGCATCTATATTCGCATCCTCAAATACAATATTTGCCCCTTTGCCGCCCAACTCCAGCTGAACACGTTTTAAATTCCCGGCAGAGGCTTCGACTATTTTCCTGCCGGTGACAGTAGAGCCTGTAAATGAAATCTTGTTAATACCAGGGTGTTCGGCCATGTGTTGACCGGCTATATGTCCAAAACCAGGCACCACGTTTATCACGCCAGGGGGAAAGCCTACTTCCCTGGCTAGCTCTGCCACTCTGAGCGTCGACAAGGGCGTTAATTCAGCCTGCTTCATGACTACGGTATTGCCTGCTGCCAGTGCAGGCCCCAATTTCCAGCTGGTAAACATGAGCGGAAAGTTCCAGGGCACTATCTGGCCAACCACGCCAACCGGCACACGCTGGACATAATTAAGAAAGCCGGTATCGACGGGAATGACGGTCCCCTCGTTTTTGTCCGGCATACCAGCGAAATAGCGGTATGTTGCGACTGTTCTCATCACATCCAGGTTATGGGTATCACGTATGGGATGTCCCGTATCCAGCGACTCGATAAGCGCTATGTTGTCTCGATCCTGTTCAATGGCGTCTGCCAGCTTGCCAATCAACACTCCCCTGTCAGAGGGGTTCATATTGGCCCAAGCCGGGAAAGCAGCACGCGCAGCTTCTACAGCGCGGTCAATATCGGCAGCCTTGGCCTCAGACACATTGGCCAGAAGTGAATTGTCATAGGGGTTATAAACTTCGAATGTACTGCCATCCAGGGCATCAACAAATTCGTTATTGATGAATAATTGGGTCTGAAATTGTGGCTCAGCCATCTGTGTACCTCGTGAAACACTTTTGGATATTGTGATGGGAACAGGTAAAAATAAATCCGGCCTGCCCTGCCTTTCTTCAGAAAAGCATGTGACAGGCCGGAATAGTTAGTACTGATTACTGTGTGCTGTTACCAGCGACTTGCTGTAATTGGAAACGGCTCCAACTCGCCATTGGCATATTTCTCATCAAGGCCTGGCGTACCATTTTCAAGAACCATCAGCATGGAGCGCTTGGGTGAGTAACCCTGGTGCCTGATATCTGCAGGCATGGCACAAATATCACCTGATTTCATGACGATACGTCCACGGGGATTTCCAGTTTCCTTGTCCTGGATATTCCAGTGAATTTCATCAGTCAACTGGATAAACCATTCGTTGCGGTCATTGCCATGAATCACAGGCAACATATGCTCTTCACTTGTAACACAGCATATACAGGCCTGAGTGATAGAAGTAAAAGATGGATTCCAGGTGACATCAGCACGTGCGATATGATCGAACAGGTTGAACGCATGAACCTGGTCTTCAAAACCGGGTTCGGCTTCAATATCCGGCTGATCAAATTCAAGATCTGCAAATGCCCTGTTCACAGGATGTCCTGATTCATCAGAACGTGGCTGCACATCACCGGGCAATCCCAGCATGCGTCGGGCAGGTTCGAAACCGCGAATAAGTGGACCGGATGCTTCCTGTTGCTTGGCACCCAGTGGTGAACCAGTTTCCAGGGGGGCACTTAGCGGATCATACCCTTCATTGATCCAGTCCTTTGAAATTGTTTCAAAGGCGACACGAACATCGTCAGTATTGAATGTTTCCAGGTAATCAACACCCGTATCCCTGTGTCCTTTGCTGTACGCACCTGCATAAATATCGACAGTGCCATAATGATTTTGTGTACCAAAAACATCATCAAAAAATATCCAACCATAGAAAAAGCCCCAGCCAATATCACGAACCATTGCCCTAAGGAAGCGATCAACTTCTATTGTATGGGTGCCTTTTGGCCAGCCAACATGCACAAAATAGGCGTCACGGGTGAAAGTGAATCCTCCGAACTGGAAGCTGCGGTATCCCAGCACGGGATCCGGTTCGGACGCAATTACTGAAACCTTTTCGGGAGTAACTTCGGTATTCATTGCTTTATCCTCTTTATTAATTCAATTATTTCAAAACGCAGATTTCAGACCATTTCTCGACACTTTCTGGTCCGGCGGAAGTCTGGATTAACACGACTCCCGGCTTGTCGGCTTTAAGCTGGTAGGCAGCTCCCTGTGGTAGCAGGACTTCATGACCTCTGCGTGCAGTGACCTTGCCCATGCGAGCGCCTTTGGGATCAGAAGCCAATTTAACAGCTCCGGCATCATGAGTGGGTTTCTCATCATCTGCCAGTTGGTAGAACTCAAATTCCACCTCCCCTTCCATTACTATCGCAAATTCATCATGAGGTGCTGTATACCAGGGCGAAGCACCTTCAGCGCGGGTGACTTCTGCACAATACTCCAGATTGGAGACAACCATAATGCGCTCATAGGGCGTGGAATCATTACAGATTTCGAAAATATTGGAGAAGGCATAATGCTTGAGATCATCATTGAGTTCGATGGTCCCTTTATCGTAGGAGTCCAGCGACCCCACCATAGTTTTATAACTCATATTTCTATTTCCCCTTAAGAACATTTTTTATTTAGCAGAAATATTCGGACAGATTATGTGCTAAATGCTTTGTTTGAAATCAATGCCTGCAAGTTTTTTTCAATTTTAGTTATGTATTTCGACTAGCGAAAAACCACAAGTTTCAATGACTTCTTGCTGTATTTGCAGACTTGCCTTCCATGAATCAAGTTGACCGATAATATGAAGTTCAAGTACAGGAATCAAGCAGGATTCTAAGATGGAACAACCCGGTTTCCCTTGGTTTTGTAATTAGTCAGGGAGTGCAAAAACGTATTGCCTGCCTTCTGTACCCGGGGGTGTGCCTTCCAGGTATCTCACCTGGCTGGCTGTAGTTACAGATGTGCCAGTCCCAATGGAAATATACTGTTTGCCATTAACGGCATAGCTGACCGGATACCCTGTAATTGATGAGCCCAGGCTTGCTTCCCACAGGACTTCGCCTGTTTCCTGGTCAAATGCCCTGAAATTGCCTTCTATATCGCCTCCAAAAACCAGGCCGCCGGCTGTAGCCACCATTGACATTGCAGTGCCAGGTGTCTCAAATGTCCAAAGCGTTTCACCGGTTTCTACTGATATAGCATAGAAGGTACCAACATTGGTTCTGCCTTCAGACAACTTTTCCCGGCCAAAGAAGCCATACAGCGAATCCTGGTCAGGTTCGTCAATAGTCACAGTCAGGTCCATGCAGGTATTCTGCAACCCGTAGTAAAGAGCATTGGTCTGTGGACTGTAAGCGCCTTCCCACCAGTTTTTACCGCCTCCCGTTGAAGGACAAATCTCACGTTCCTGACCCGCTTCATGAAATAACGTGTCCGGGTTGACTGCGGCTTTCCCTGTAGTGCCATCAATATCGGCAAGAACATTCTGGTACACAGTCGGTCTTGCCCAAAGAAAATCCCCTGTCTCCCTGTCAATAGTATAGACAACGCCGGTCTTCCCTGGAATACCGGTAATTACCTTGTATTCTTTTTCCGGATCAATAGCAGGATTAATCCAGGGCACGTCCTCGGGGTCTGGTGCCATCCTGGAATTTACCAGCAGGCGAGCAAAAGGATGATCCAGGTCCCAGTGGTCTATCAAATGCTGGTAATACCAGACAATGCTCCCGTCATCAGGGTTAATGGCGAGCGTGGAATTATGATAAAGATGCTCCTTGTCATTGCCACCCAGCAGAAATTTAGGTGAAGGGGCTGTCACAGAAGTACCCATATAGATCAGGTCAAGTTCAGGATCGTAACTGGGTGCCATCCACGCACCCACATGCCAGCGTCCCTCCCAAGGCACATCTCCCCAGGTGTCGGTCTCATCACCGGTGGGTGACTGAATCAGGTTAAGCCGCCAGACTTCATCACCAGTTTCAGCATTGTGCGCAATGATAAAACAGGCATCGGGTCCCGCTGGTGGCTGGCAGTTACGGCCTGAAACAGCCAACCCTTTTATAATCACCGGACCATTGCTCTGTTGTGCAGGATGGGTCCTGTAATCAAGTATTTTGTTTTCCCATTTCACTTCACCCGTGTGGACATCCAGGGCGATGATGAATTCATCGTTGGTGGTGTAGATAATTGCATCATTAAATATCGCCAGGTTGCGCATGGTTTTATTGGCGCCAAGATAATCACCCAGGTCTTCAGGCATTTGTCTGACATACTCCCAGAGCATCTCGCCAGTGGCCGCGTCATGAGCTCTGACCACATCACCGGGATTGGGCATATACATGATGCCGTCATAAATCAGAGGCGTACCTTCCTGGATAGGCACACTCGGCAACAGTCCCTCATGAAGCTCTGAGGACCACACAAGCTCAAGCTCGGCTACATTTGAGCGGTTAACCTGGTCCAACGGGCTATAACCCCAGGAATCAAGCGTTCGGCGAAAACTGAGCCAGTCTTCCGAATCAGGACTCGTCAGCATCGCATCTGTCACAGGCACATAGGATTCCGACTGTCCCTGGGCAGCACATGACATAAAAAAACCAAGAACAGTAGAAAGCAAAATGCTTGAGGCGTGATACTTCATATGTATTCCTTTGTTACAACTGGATCTGTTGAGACTGAATCAGATCAATTGGAAATTTTCCAAATATCGCGCAACGAAACTACCAGAGTTTATTTGGACTGTCACTCTGGCGACTCTCTACAAATACTCCCATTCCCGATATACTAGCTACCCTTTCAGGAGGTTCTTTATACCATCATGCAGTCTACGGATATTGCCAGTACCGGTCCGGACTCCTCACAACATCAAACAGCTGCTCACCCCGCTTTCATTTTCAAGCGCAGCCAGATTCTCAAGACTCTGAACCTGACTATCGAGGAATACGAGCATCGTGAAACCGGTGCCATTCATTATCACCTGGCCAGTGAAAATCCTGAGAACGTCTTCCTCGTGGCATTGAGGACCGTGCCCATGGATTCCACCGGTGTTGCTCATATTCTTGAACACACTGCCTTGTGTGGCAGCAAAAAATACCCTGTGCGCGATCCGTTTTTCATGATGATCAGGCGTTCCCTGAACACTTTCATGAATGCTTTCACCAGTAGCGACTGGACAGCCTATCCATTTGCCAGCCAAAACAGGAAGGACTTCAACAACCTGCTGGAGGTCTACCTTGATGCGGTATTTTTCTCCTCTCTGAATGAACTGGATTTTGCCCAGGAAGGCCACCGCATGGAATTTTCTGAAGCCGATAATCCTGAATCAACTCTTGAATACAAGGGGGTTGTTTACAATGAAATGAAAGGTGCCATGAGCGCACCGACTTCACGTATCTGGCAGCAGTTATGTCATCACCTGTTTCCCACAACCACCTATCACTTTAATAGTGGCGGCGAACCCTCTGACATTCCTGATCTCACCTACGATCAGCTGAAAGCTTTTTACAAGACTCATTATCATCCCAGCAATGCCATCTTCATGACTTTCGGTGATATTCCTGCCTCCGAGCACCAGGAAAAATTTGAAACACTGGCGCTTGGAGAATTCAAAAAGCTGGATGTCCATATCGCTGTAGACGATGAAAAACGCTTCGACACACCCGTTCGGGTCACTGAAACCTATGCGCTTGATGAAGATGATATTACGGATAAATCACATGTCGTCATTGGATGGTTGCTTGGCAAAAGTACTGACCTTGAAGACATGATGAAGGCGCAGCTGCTGACCGGTGTATTACTGGACAATAGTGCCAGCCCATTAATGCATGCCCTTGAAACCAGCAGTCTTGGAAAATCCCCTTCTCCGTTGTGCGGCATAGAAGACACACATCGTGAAATGAGTTTTATGTGTGGTATGGAAGGATGTAATGAACAAGCAGTCCAGTCCATAGAAAAGCTCGTTCTCGAAACTCTGCAAGACCTTGCAGAAAATGGTGTATCGCAACAACTTGTTGAAGCCGCACTTCACAATATTGAACTGAGTCAGCGTGAAATCAGTGGTGACTCCTACCCTTATGGCTTGCAGCTGATCCTTGCTGCCTTGTCTACAGCAACACATCGTGGCGATCCTATCGAATTACTGGATATTGATCCCGTACTCGAAAAACTGAAACAGGATATTCAGGATCCTGCTTTTATTCCCGACCTTATTCGACAATACCTTCTGGACAACCCGCACCGTGTGACACTTAGTGTAAATCCTGACCAGACACTTTCCCGGACAGAGTCCGAAAAAGAAGCTGCAAGGCTCTCAGACATTAAAGAGACCCTGGATGATGAACAAGTCCAATTCATTATTGAGCGGGCAGCCAACCTGAAAGCAAGACAAGAGGAAAAGGACGATCCTTCTATCCTCCCGAAAGTCACTCTCTCGGACGTCCCTCCAGAAATTAACTGGCCTGATTCAAGCCAGCATGATGTGCCGCTTGGCAATGATGTAGGCCAGGTACGCTTTTATGCGCAGGGCACCAATGGCATCAGTTATCAGCATGCCATCTTTGACATGCCAAAGCTGGATAAGGAAAAGGTACGTCTGCTTCCGTATTTTACAAGTTGTGTACCGGAACTGGGTGCAGGGTCAAAAAGCTACCTGGAAATGCAGGCACGGCAAGCTTCAATTTCAGGGGGCATCAACGTGCAGAACTCCATGCGCAGTGATATCCAGAATGAGCAGTCTCTGAAAAGTTACCTGGTGATCTCCAGCAAGTCCCTGAAGTCCAATCAAAATGACGTTAGCCAGCTTTTGCGCGATACCATGCTGGAATGCAGGTTCGATGAGCACCAGCGGATTCACGAATTGGTTCAGCAAATTACAGCCCGGAAGGAACAAAGCATTACACACCAGGGGCACAGCCTGGCTATAGGAGTAGCCTGCAGAAAGCTCAGCCCCATAGCGGCCATGAACTATGAAAGCTCTGGCATGGAAGGTATCAGGCAGTTAAAACAGCTGACCAGTGAATTTGAAAGCAAGGATAAGCTTGCAGAGTTTGCCCAGGGATTTTCAGAACTTCACCAACAGTTAATCGACAGCAGTAAGCAATTTCTCCTGATCAGTGAAGAGCAGGAATGCCAGGAATTACTGGCCGGCCTCGAATCGGCTTGGAAGCAGGACAGCAATAGAGAATCAACAAAAGCCGGTTTTGAACTGCCATCCACCAGGACTTCGGTCAAAGAAGCTTGGGTGGTTAATTCACAGGTCAACTTCTGCGGCATGGCATTTCCTTCCGTGCCCTCAGGACATGAAGATGCGGCCGCTTTAACAGTACTTGGCGGCTTTTTGCGCAACGGGTTTTTACACAGGGCCATCAGGGAACAAGGTGGCGCCTATGGCGGAGGCGCCAGTCAGGATTCTGGTACAGCCACGTTCCGTTTTTATTCCTATCGCGATCCCCGGCTCTCTGAAACGCTGGATGATTACAGACGATCGATTGACTGGCTCATTGAAACCGACCATGAATATTCTGGTCTGGAAGAAGCCATTCTCGGAGTCATCTCCAGCCTGGACAAACCCTCTTCCCCTGCAGGAACCGCAAGGCAGGCTTTCTACAGTGAATTATTTGGCAGGACCCGGGAACACCGGTCTGCTTTTCGCCAACGCGTCCTCGATGTATCCCTTGATGATCTGAAGCGTGTCACAGAACACTACCTGCTAAACGGAGAATCGAGCATCGGAGTCATCAGCAGCAAGGCACAGCTTGATGAACTGGAAAGGATGAATCTGGAGATACATCAGCTGTAAAATTTATTGTTTACCAGGGAACTTTCTTTAGCTCAGGTAATCCTAATAAGTGGAGAGAGATGGCCTGTGGTGCGTTACTCATCTTTCTCCCTCTTTCTTAACTTGAAAAGCCTGGGAATTCCCAGGCTTTTTCTTTTTATTTCAATCTATTGCAGGTTATCGGGTTCAGATGATCACCATCACTTTTTCCGCGAAGCCTTGATCGCTTCATAAGCTTCCTTGATGTCCTGCACTTTCTTGTTCGCCATTTCCATCATTTCTTCCGGCAAACCCTTGGAGACGAGTTTGTCCGGGTGGTGCTGGTTCATCTGTCGTCGGTAAGCCTTTTTAACTTCCTGATCACTGGCTGTGGATGTGATTCCCAGCAAATCATAGGCGTCCTTGATATCCATACTGCTTTGCTCGCCTGAATGGGCATGTTTCTGCGCCTGCATCCGTTGCAGCAGAACATTGTATTCCTGCTCTGAGAAACCAAGAACAGAGGCTGCCTGCTTCAGAATCCTGGTTTCATTGGTGTGCAGCGTGCCATCTGATAATGCTGTTGCCACCTGTATCTCAAGGAACATCTGCATGAGATTACGTTGCCGGGAACACTCCATACGAAATTGCTGGAGCACATCGCCGATAGGAAAATCATCTTTTTTGCCTTCATTGAAAAGGCGTTGAGCAACCTGTTTCTGCTGTGCATTAAGATTCATCTGCCGCATCAGGTCTTCAGCCATGTAGATTTCTACCTGGCTTACCTGACCGTCAGCCTTGGCGATATGACCCATAACAGAAAAGGTACAGGTAAAAAAGGCGGTCTGGAGACGCTCGACATTCTGCGCAAAACCGGCGCCGCCGAGATTATTCAGACCGCGGTCAAAATTGTGTCCGAATGCAGCACCGAATACTGCGCCAAGCGGACCACCGAACATGAAGCCGAGGCCGCCACCGATGATTTTACCCCACCAGCTCAGAACAGCAGCCTCATGAACCAGGATCTGCTCAATTCATCTTCACACTGGGAATACTGTCTTTCATAGAGGCTGGCATTCGCCTGGACCTTGCGGCTGACATCTATTAACCAGCCCTTGTTCGAATAGGTCCGCCGTGAGAATCCGCCGTTGCCTTCATGATAGGCAAGATAATGATTGTAGGCATCATTACGAGCGATTCCATTAATACGGTTTGAATTGCTCGTATACCAGCCAACAAAGTCTATGGCGTCAGCAAAATTGGAACGACGTGCGCCCCAGTTACCCGCATCTTCCTTGTATTGGGTCCATGTCCCATCCAATACCTGGGCATACCCAAAAGCGGAGGAAGGTCTTGTCCAGGGTATAAATCCCAACAACTTAGTCCGTTCAGGCTTGGCATTCGCTGTAAACGAGGATTCCTGTTCAATGATAGCCATGGAAACAGTGAGGGGGGTTTTCCATCGTCGTTCAGATTTCACCGCCGCTTTGTACCAGCTGCGCCGGTCCTCAAACATGCTGCAAATATTGGTGGTATTTTGAGGCGGCGTTGAGGCACAGGAAGTGAGAATCAGTGCTGTCAGTAAAACGAGCACAGTTTTCATGAAAATTCTCCGGAACTACCCAATTCAGTAATTAGTCATCCTGAACCCTGAATATGGCAAAAAAGAGCCCCAGAAGGGTCAAATCAGGGTCGTATGGCCTCTCAGGAGGCCCTGTAGGCGTACTTTACACGGTTTTAGGGTTATGTGTCATGCTGCTTGAGCAGTGACAAGAACGCCTCCTCATCGAGGATTTCAATGCCCAGTTCCTCCGCCTTTGTTAGCTTGGAACCAGCGCCGGGCCCTGCAATCACACAATCTGTTTTTGCTGACACACTCCCTGCTACCTTGGCGCCAAGATTCATCAGCTTTTCTTTGGCTTCACTGCGCCCCATGGATTCCAAAGTGCCTGTTACAACATATGTCTTACCATTTAGTGGCAGCTCTTCTTTAACCACGGGCTCACTTTCAATGGGGCTAACGCCAGCCTGGAGAAGCTGGTTAATGACGTCAAGATTGTGTTTTTCATCAAAAAAAGCCCGGATATGATGCGCAACGATCTTCCCGATGTCCGGCACTTCTTCCAATGATGCTTCTGTAGCATTGATGATGTTCTTCAACAGGCCGTATTCAGTGGCAAGCGAATGGGCAGTGGCCTCTCCTACTTCGCGAATGCCCAGGGCAAACAGAAACCTTGGCAGTTGTACTACTTTGCTATTCTCAATGGCAGAAACAAGATTGTTTGCGGATTTTTCGGCCATTCTTTCCAGGCCTGAGAGTGTTTCCACATCCAGTGAATAAATATCTGCGACTGACTTGAGTATTTCCCGGTCGACCAGTTGCTCAATCAATTTGCTGCCAAGACCATCAATATCCATCGCGGGGCGTGATGCAAAATGGATAATTGACTGGATACGTTGTGCCTGGCAGAAAAGCCCACCCGTGCAACGCATCAAGACTTCCTCATCACTATGTTCAATGACAGATTTACAAACAGGACAATGCCCTGGTGGAGAAATCATGCGCGCCCCTTTTTTGCGGCGGTTTTCAACTACAGATACAATCTTGGGTATGACATCACCCGCACGTCGGAGAATAACGGTATCCCCTATTCTGACGTCCAACCTTTCCACTTCATCCATATTATGTAAGGTGGCATTACTTACAGTGACTCCACCAACGAAAACAGGCTCAAGACGGGCTACTGGTGTTATTGTGCCGGTTCTGCCAACCTGGAATTCAACGTCATTCAAAACTGTTGCCACTTCTTCGGCCGGAAATTTATAAGCCATGGCCCATCTTGGCGTCCTGGCATTCATACCCAGGGCATCCTGAAGATCAAACTGGTTTACCTTGATGACAGCACCATCAATTTCATAATCCAGTGAATCTCGCTGCTCCAGTAATTTCTGGCAATAGGAAAAACTGGCATCGATACCTGTGCAGACCTGCCTCGCAGGATTTACTGGCAGTCCCCATGCTTCAAAACAGTCGAACACTTCACCCAGTGTATCTGGCAGGGAGCCTCCTTCAAGAATGCCATGGCTGTAACAGAACATGGTCAGTGGACGCCTGGCAGTTATCCTTGAATCCAGTTGTCTGAGAGTCCCGGCAGCAGCATTGCGGGGATTCACAAATACTTTTTCCCCGGCTTTTTCAGCTTCCGCATTCATTTGCAGGAAGCCTTCCCGGGTCATAAATATTTCTCCCCTGACCTCCAGTCGTTGGGGTACCTGATTGCCCGTCAGGCGCAAGGGGATGTCGCCAATCGTTTTTACGTTATGAGTGATATCTTCACCCATTGTGCCATCACCCCGAGTAGCAGCCCTGACCAAAACCCCTTGTTCATACAGGAGACTCACAGCGACTCCATCCACTTTCGGTTCACAGCTATAGGCAATGGGCACATTAGAGTCCAGGCGCTTCTGTATCCTTGCCTCAAACTTTTTCAACTCATCCATGCTTACCACCTTGTCCAGGGAAAGCATTGGTAACTCGTGTCTTACCTGGGCAAAACCACTGAGCGGTTCACTGCCAACACGTTGCGAGGGGGAATCTGGTGTGATGAGTGCAGGCCACTGCTTTTCAATTTCCAGCAGTCGGTCGAAAAGCCTGTCATATTCCTGGTCAGGAATTTCGGGATTGTCATGACGATAATAGAGCTGATTGTGATGCTCTACAGTCTTTCGCAGCGCTTTTAGTTCTGAAATGACTTCCTGTGGAGGAGCCGACATGGGCGAATTACCGGGTAAGAAATAACATGCTGGCGCTACTTCCTGGCCAGCATCTCCAGTTCAAAATCACTGATACGTTGGCGGGAATGCTCAATGGTCTGGCGAGTGAATATACTGCGATTTTCATCTTTCAGTTCTGCATCCAGTTCTGCCTTTACTGCCTCAGCAGTTTTCAGCATTTGTTCAAAACATTGCATATTGCCGAGCTTGTTAGGCATCTGCATGAAAAAGCTTACACCAGGAGTTTGGAAAGTCTCCATTTCAGCCATGGTAAACGTACCTGGTTTCAGCATATTGGCCATGCTAAACATTACAGGGCCATGGCCATCGCTGTCTGCATGCCTGTGAAATATGCTCATATCACCCAGGCGCATACCGTGACGCAGCAGGACGGGCAAAATTTTACTCCCCTCCATCATCATGCCTGATTTAGCCATGACATTGATGACGATAACCTCTTCAGCAACTTCCTGTTCTTCGTCACTGTCGGGGTCAGCGTCCTGTTCATGATCGATCAACTCATTGTGTTCAAGATCAAGCTCACCCTGCTCATCATGACTGAAAGTCAGCTCCTCGTCACCAAAGGATGGCTCTATGCGATCGTCTTCTGATTCTCTTTGCCTGCTTACAAACAAGCTCTTACCTGACTTCTCTTCAAAAGACGGTTCAACAGGATAATCATCAACGTCATTAAAAGTGTCTTCAGAAGAGTCTTCAGTCATTTCTTCAGAATCGAATTCGTCTTTTTCCCAGGATTCTGTCGCAGCGAGACCTTCTTCATCTTCACCATGGTAGGCTACTTCCTGTTCAGCAGATTCTTCTGAATAATCCTCGATTTCCTCATCATCGAGTTCTACTGATTCCATTAGTACCGGAACATCACTGTCAGAAGGTTCATCATCACGGGGGATAACACGGGCACCACCGGACGGCAGCTCTGAACGGGTTAATACATCTTCTACATCTTCATCAATATCTTCAGCTGGCGGAATATTCTTATCCAGCTTCATGACAATACGATTTTTGCGCTCTATCCACTTACGCCTGAACCCGTCGAGCAGGATCAGCACGATAAAGACAATCACAATAATCGCTAACCAGTCTCTGATATCCATTCGCTTTTTCTATGAATCCAGGTTGGATAACTCGTTATTATTCCTGCTGACTGTTAAACAGCAATCTACAGGCACTTTTAGTTAAACAGCTACCATTTCGGCAGCCTCATCAACATCCACAGCCACAAGTCTGGAAACGCCAGGCTCATGCATTGTCACACCCATTAACTGGTGTGCATGTTCCATGGTGATTCGATTATGCGTAATAAAGATGAACTGTACCATCTGTGACATTTCTTTCACCAGGTCGATATATCTGCCCACGTTGGCATCATCCAGCGGTGCATCAACCTCATCGAGCATACAAAAAGGCGATGGATTCAGGCGGAATATGGCAAATACCAGGGATATTGCCGTCATGGCTTTTTCCCCACCTGATAGCAGATGGATGGTGCTGTTCTTTTTACCCGGCGGCCTTGCCATAATTTCCACACCCGTATCGAGCAGGTCTTCGCCACTCATGTTGAGATAGGCATGCCCGCCACCGAAAACTTTCGGGAAAAGCTCTTTAAGACCATTGTTGATCTTGTCAAAGGTTTCCTTAAAGCGGGTCCGGGTTTCCTTGTCAATTTTCCTGATCGCGTTCTGCAGTGTTTTCAGCGCCCTTTCGAGGTCCTCGTTTTGTTCATCCAGGTAAATCTTGCGCTCTGACTGGGTGTCGTACTCATCAATTGCAGCAAGATTAATTGGGCCAAGGCGATTAATTCTTTTACCCAGTTTTTCCAGTTCTTCCTCGCAGGAGTCTTCAGTGACTTCTTCCGGTATTTGCTGGAGTACCTGAGTCTTGTCATAGCCATTTTCTGTGAGCTGTTGCTCCAGGGCTTCCCTTTTTACGGTATCACCCTCTATACCGAGGCGTTTGCTAACCAGTTCATCGCGAATTCGTTGAGACTCTTCCTGGGATGAGTTACGTGCACTTTCAAGTTCTCGTTGCTGATGATCAAATTCATCTACCCTGACCTTGGCTTCACCAAGTTTACTTTCCATCGCAACACGTGATGCCAGTTTTTCTTCCAGCTCTTCTTTCAGGGCGGGAATGGGTACGTCTGCCTGCTGCAGATACTCCTCAAGTTGTTTTTCCCTGTTCTGATAGGAATCCACCTGGTTAGAGATACGATTCATATTCTGTTGCAGCGAATCAAGTTGGGCTGATAATGTCTGATGCTGCAAGGCTACCTGGTGGGATTCATCTTTATCCTTTACAGCCTGCTCCCGGGCATTTTCAAGGGCACCTCGAATTGCATCCCTGTTTTCAATGAGCACTTCACGGCGCACCGTGTGCTGCTCCATGATATCCAGGATTGCCTCGAGATTTTCCCTGGAATTACCGATATTTTCCTGTTCAGTATCCATCTGCTGATCGAGCTCGGCAATTTCCCGGGTCAGCGTTTCACGACGCTTCTCGGCCTGTTCAATCTTGGTGAGCCTGGCTGACTTATCCGAGCTTGTTTCTGTCAACTGGCGATTCACTTCAGTCAGTTCTTTCAGCAAGCCATCCCGATCCGCCTCCAACGTCTCCAGCAAAGATTCTTCATTCGCCAGACGATCAGCGGCCTGAGCGACATGTGATTCAGTATTGCTGATCTTTTCATCAAGGGCTTCTATCTCGTTTTGTCGCTGGATAATGCCGGCCTGCGCATCAAAATCTTTGGATATTCGAAGCCACGACGGGCTTACCCAGACACCTTCACGAGTGATCAATGATTCCCCGACTTTCAAATGCTGGCGTTGAGCAAGCGCCTCATCAAGGGAGTCCGCGCAGAAAACACCGTTAATAAAGGCGCTGAGATTCTGAGCTGAATGCACCTTTCCCGAAAGAGGCTGTGCCTGTATTGCCGAATTGGATTCTGACGCCTGGGACTGGAAGGAGGTATCAACCATTTGCACGTGACCACTTTCCAGATCGCCAAGCACCTCTCCTATTCCATCGAGG
>Ga0181563_10000991_pt1 | contig 27941 bp, 4 predicted proteins | sample 011ome_25_FD_133759 | JGI IMG/M metagenome (GOLD analysis project Ga0181563, IMG submission 133759) | Coastal salt marsh microbial communities from the Groves Creek Marsh, Skidaway Island, Georgia - 011512CT metaG (megahit assembly) | ecosystem: Environmental > Aquatic > Marine > Intertidal zone...
CCCAGGGGCGCCGCCGTGGCCCTCGCGGCCCTGGCGGGCCCCTCGAGCCCCTCGAGCCCCAGGGGACGGCTCAGGGCCCCTTCGGGGCCGGCCGCCTCCGGGGCCCTTCCGAGCCCGGGGGTCAAGCGGAGCTGGGCCGGGTGGGCGCCGGTCACCAAGGCCCACGCGGGCCGGCGGGCGCCCTCCAGCAGGGGACGGAAGGCGAGGCCGGGACGGGGGCCCCGCCCGGGGCCCGAGGCCGGCCGCGGCCCTCCCGGGGGCCGGGAGGGCCGGGAAGGCCCCGGGGAGGGCCGGCTAAACGTCACGCGGTACGCGGGGGACGCCGCCGAGCGGCCCCCCCAGGGGGCCGGCCGAGCGGCCCCCCCGAGAAAGGGCACCGAAGGAAAGGGCACAGGGGCCAGGGCGAGGGTCATGGGGTGAACGCATGGTCGGACGCATGAGCGAGGCCAAGAGCGCGTCGGTCGGCGGCCCCCCGGGGGACCGCCCGCCGCGTAAGCCCCCGGAGGGGCGACACACACCATCACGCCACCGCGCGCCGCCCCCCGGGGCCCGGGGGCCCGGGGTGACGGGGCGTTGGCTGCGTCCGTCGCGCGCCCGTACGCCTGGCGTCGCGGCAATCACACCTGGCGGGGCGGGGCCGTGGGGGACCCCTCGGGCCCCGGTGCCCCGCCTCCCTGGAACCTCAGCCTTCGGGGCATTCCAGCCCGCGACGGCCGCGTCCCCGGGCCCCGCGCGCCCCCGAGGGGGCGAGGGGCCCGGGGCACCGCGGGTCCCCGGGGAGGCCCGGCCCCCCCGAGGACCCTCTCGGGATCGACGCCCGGCCCCCCCTTACCGGGACCCGGAGCCCTTGGGCCCCTTGGGCCCCTTAGGGCCCGGAGGGGCGCTGGGGGCGAGGGCGCCCACCGGGTCCAAGGGCACCCCCCGGGGCTGCACCACCCCCCGCCGCGCCAGCTGGCGCCGCCGGTGGGTGAGGGCCACGGCGGGGTCCGTGTCCCGCTCCGCCCTCGTGGTGGGGCGGCGTTTGGGGATCGGGGGGGTCCAGCGCGCGACCCCCCATTTGTCCCGCTTTTTGCGCGGCGTCGGGTCGAAACGGGCGCGCACGACGCGGCGCCAGGGCTTGTAGGCCTCGATCGACGTCAGCGTCTCCCCCGCCTTGATCTTTCGGTCCAACGCCGCATCCTCCTTGGCTTCCGCCTTGGCCCGCTCCCTGAGGTGGGCGGTCGCCTTGGTCCACCGCGGGAGGGGTTTCTGGGTGAGGGAGTCCCCCTTCCGCTTCCCCCGGGCCCCGGAGGCCAGGGCCTCCTCCCTCCTGGCCAGGAGGAACGGCACGATGGCCTGGGCCACGGCCTGGCTGCGGGCGGCCTGGGCGAGGCGGTAGGCCTCGGCGGCCTCGGCCGTGGCCCGGCGGGCCGCCGCCGTCTCCCGCCGCACCGTCGCCTTGGCCTCCTTCTTCGCCTGGACCAGGGCGTACGCGTGGGCGCGATCCCACGCCTTGAGGGCCCGGGCCCGGACCTTCCCCTCGGCCTTGGCCCACGCCGTGGCCCGCCGCCCGGCGGCCTTGACCCGGGCCTTCGCCCACCGCGCCGCCGCCACCGTGCCGGCCGCCCTGGGGCAGACGGGCGCCTCCGCCCCCGCGGGGGCCAAGGGGTCCCGGGTGGCCGCCGGAAAGGGCCCCCGGTCGGGGGACGCCTCGGTCGGCTTGAGGCGGTCGTACGTCGCGCGCGCCACGGCGCCGAACCGGTCCGGCCTCGGCAAGGGAAACACCTTCGGCTTCGGCACGACGGGGTGGTCCGCCTCGGCCACGGCCCGCGCGGCCCGGAGGGCGTCCGCGAAGGCCACCGTGGCGGGGCTCGGCGGGCGCTTCTTGGGGCGCCAGCGGTCCCCCCGTCCCCGGGAGGCCGCGGCCCGGGGGGCGGCCGTCGTCACCGTGCGGGCCCCCGCCCGGGGCGTGGGCACCCGCGTCCGTGCGTCCATCGTCTCCTTGAGCAGCACAGCCGTCATCGTCACCATGGGCGTCGGGGGCGGAAGGCGGGGATGGCACACGAAGACCCCCCGAGCGGACGCCCCACGGGCCCCCGCCCGGAACGGACCGGACCCCCCTCGGGGGGGCCCCGGATTTGCGGACCGTCACGGACACCTGACCACGGACACCGGACCCCGACGCGGCCCTCCCCCGCCTGCGGATTCGCGGGAGGAAACGCCCCGCCGAGGGGCAAAATTGCACGACCCTCTGGCGAGGCACTTACCCCCCTCGCCAGAGGGTACTTTGCGAGCAAACTACCCTCTGACCGAGGGGGTAGAGGCCCAATTTAGGGGGGGTAATTTTGACCAAAAAAATCCGTGGGGGGGAGACGGGAAACGACGCGCGCGCCTCCCGCGGGCCCGGCCAAGGGGCCTACCCCCCCGTCGGACCCCCCTCGCCGGGGACCCCCCGCCCGCCGCCCCCCCTGGACCCCGCACCTTGGGTCCATCCCCCATTGACCCGCGGCCCTCCCGCCGGCGCGAGGGCCGCCGCGCCGCGCCGCCGGCCCCGGCCGGCCCCCCCTCCCAACGTATATATACCTAAATACATACGTTCCGAGGGACCATGGCCAGGGGAGGATGGGGATCCGCGTCCATGGTCCATGGCCACCGTGGGTGCGGCTAAGGGTGGGTGGAGCCGTGGGTGGCGATGGTGCATGGCCATGGTGGGTGGACGTAGGGGGGTCGGCGTTCATGGTGCACGGTGGCCTAGGGTTGGTGTGTGGGTGTGGGTAGGGGCCATGGCGGGACTCTCCATGGCCCTAGGGTCTACGTACCCATGGAGGCCTACGTCCATGAACCTAGGGCCGGGTCCCCGTACGCCCTACGCATCTCCACCAACCCATGGACCCGCCGCGGCCATGGACCTTAGCCACCCATACTCACACCCCCAAGGACCATCCCCCGTGGCCGTGCACCGTGGCCGTGCACCGGGGCCGCCGATCCGCGTCTACCGCACCCCCGGCCCCTAACCACGTCCAGACGGGCATGGATATTGGCCACCTACCCATGGATCGATCGACCCACCCATGGACCCTCAAGCGTGGCCAATATCCAGGCCCGTCTGGCCTACCCTCGGCCCCTAGACCCATGAATTTGCCTATATACACGTCCAGAGGGGCATGGATATTGGCCCACGACGACTACGTGCATAGACATATCCATGCACGAATCCATTGGCCAATATCCATGCCCCTCTGGCCTACTTCCGGGGGATATAGGCGGATGTAGATAGCCATGGGTCTATGGCGTCCGGGGTATATGCCCATGGATTTGCATATATACACGTCCAGAGGGGCATGGATATTGGCCCACGACTAGTATATGCATATATATATCCATAAATTAATCCATTGGCCAATATCCATGCCCCTCTGGCCTACTTTCGGTGTATATAGGCGGATGTATATAGCTGTGGGTCTATGGCGTCCGGGGTATAGACCCATGGATTTGCATATATATATATTTGCATCGACATACACGTCCAGAGGGGCATGGATATTGGCCCACGACGACTACGTGCATATATATATCCATGCATTAATCCATTGGCCAATATCCATGCTCCTCTGGCCTACTTTCAGTGTACATAGGCGGATGTATATAGCTATGGGCCCACCGTGTCCGGGGTATATACCCATGGATTTGCATATACATATATATTTGCACCTATATACACGTCCAGAGGGGCATGGATATTGGCCCATGACTAGTATATGCATATATATATATATCCATGAATCCATTGGCCAATATCCATGCCCCTCTGGCCTACTTCCAGTGGATATATATTGGTGTATATGTATATATACTGATGTGTATATATATATTGGTGTATATATATATAAATTGGTGTATATATGCATATATATATATTGGTGTATATATATATAAATTGGTGTATATATGCATATATATATATATTGGTGTATATATATATAAATTGGTGTATATATATATTGGTGTATATATATATATATATTGGTGTATATATATATATATATATTGGTGTATATATATGTATATATTGGTGTATATATATGTATATATATTTCCGTGTGTATATATATATAAGGGGAAATTTGAAGCACAAAAAATGGCCAAATTATGGTCTTTTTGGCCCATTTTTGGCGTTTTTGCCCCCATTTTTCCCGCGGGAAGGGCCTCGGAGGGTGAGCGCTCAAAATTTTTTCGGGGCGTAAACCCCGGGCCGTCGGGGCCCCCCTCGAGGGTCCCTCGGGGGTGGGATGGGCCTCGCCCTCGCCCCGACCGCATCCCACCCCGGGCCCGGCCGAGGACCTCGGGGCCCCGCCCCTGGGGGCCCCTTGGGGACGCCGGAGGGGGCCGCCGGATTTGGGGACCGAAGCGCCCCGCCGAGGGGCAAAAATGCACGACCCTCTGGCGAGGCATTTACCCCCCTTGCCAGAGGGTACTTTGCCTTCAAAGTACCTTCTGGCATGGGGGGTAAGGGGCCCGTTTAGGGGGGGTATTTTCGGGCCAAAAAATCCGTGGGGGGGAGACGGGAAATCGTCGATCCCCCCGCTGCGGTCCTCCGGGCCTCCGGGCCCCCGGCGGGACCGCGTTCGCCCCCCCCCGAACCCGGGTCCCCGGGAGGCCCCCCGGTCGGGCCGGGGACCCGGGTCCTCCGGGGCCCCCGGGGGACCCGGGGGAGCCGAGGGCCGCGGCCTCGGGCGCCCCTCGAGGCACGGGAGGGGTCCTCGAGGGGCCGGAGGGGGTCGCCGGATTTGGGGGGCGAACCCGACCGTCGGGGGGCAAAAATGCATGACCCTCTGGCGAGGCCTTTACCCCCCTCGCCAGAGGGTACTTTGCCTTCAAAGTACCTCACGGCGAGGGGGGTAAGTGCCCGGTTTTGGGGGGGTATTTTTGGCCGAAAAAATCCGTGGGGGGGAGACGGGAAAGCGTCCGACCGCGGTCGGTCCGCGCGCGTGGGGGGCCCGGGGCCCTGGGGGCCCAGCCCCCCCACGCTCTTCATCCTTGACTCGAACAAGGGACCTTCCCGTTAACAGCGGGCCGCTCTACCACTGAGCTAACGAAGATCGCCCGGACCCCCCGCGGGGGCCCGCGTCGGCCCCCGCGGGGGCCCGCGGGGGCCCGCGTCGGCCGGCCCCGCGTCGGCCGGCGGGGGGCACCCCCCCGGTATGATTTCCAGGGGTCGAACCTGGAACTTACGGTTTGTAAGACCGCCACTCTGCCATTGAGTTAAAATCATGGACCCTATAGCCTCCAGGGGTCGAACCTGGAACTTACGGTTTGTAAGACCGCCACTCTGCCATTGAGTTAAGGCTATGACGCGCGGTCCTCCCCGGGGCCCCCGAAGGGTCCCAGGGGGGGACGCGTCCCACCGCCGGGGCGTGGGGCGGTGCCCCCCTCGGGGGCCCGGCCCTCGAGGGCCCGGCCCCTCGGGGGCCCGCGGACGGGGGCGGGCCCCGAGGGGCCGGGGCCCCCCCGGGGTACGGCCTAGGCGATGACGGGCAGGCCGTCGAAGCCCAGGAGGATGCCCGCGACCAACGGCACGAAGGCCAGGGCCAGGGGCAGGTAGCACTTCCACATGAGGCGCATGAGCTGGTCCAGACGCAGGCGGGGAAACGCCGCCCGCACCCAGATGAACCCGAACAGCAGGGCCGTCACCTTGACCCCCAGCCACAGGCCGGGCAAGGCCGTGGCCGTCAGGGGCAGGAGCGGGTCCCACGCCCCGAAGGGCGAGAGCCACCCCCCCAGGAACAGGACCGCCGTCAGGGAGGTCATGAGGATCATGTTGGCGTACTCCCCGAGGAAGAACATGGCGAACCCCATGGCCGAGTACTCCACGTTGTACCCGGCCACCAGCTCGGCCTCGGCCTCGGGGAGGTCAAAGGGCGCCCGGTTGGTCTCGGCCAGGGTGGACACGAAGAACAGCCCCGCCAAGGGCAGGAGGGGCACGACGTACCAGACGTCGGCCTGGTGGGCCACCACCTCCGTCAGGTTCAACGTCCCGGCGCACAGCACCACCGTGAGGAGGATGAGGCCCAGGGACACCTCGTAGGACACCATCTGGGCCGCCGACCGCAGGGCCCCCAGGAACGCGTACTGGGAGTTGGACGCCCACCCGGCCACCACGATCCCGTACACCCCCAGGGACGAGATGCCGAACAGGTACAGCAGCCCCAACTCCACGTCGGCGATCACCGCCTCCCCCGCCACGGGCAGGGCCGCCCAGGCCGCCAGGGCCAGGGTCAGGGTGAGCACGGGCGCCGCCAGGAACAGGGTCAGGTGGGCCGAGGACGGCAGGACGGTCTCCTTGATCAGAAGCTTGAGGCCATCGGCCAGGGGCTGGAGCAGCCCCAGGACGCCGACGACGTTGGGCCCCACCCGCCGCTGCATGCTGGCCATCACCTTCCGCTCGGCCAAGGTCAGGTACGCCACCCCCAGAAGGAGGGGCACCACCGTGGCCAGAATCTTCACCAAAAGCCACCCCACGTGGGCCCCCAACGCCGCCCCCGGGACCGTGGCCCAGGGCGCCAGCAGGGTCGGCGCCATCGTCATCGTTGCGGGCATCGTCGTCATGGGCTCAGGGAGCGCACAGGGCATGAGGGCGGGAGACCCCCGCCCCCGCCCCCCGCCGTCCCCCGCCGCCCCCGCCCCCCGAGGCCCCCGTCCCCCGGCCTCCCCCCGGCCCCCCCAGGGCCCGAGGTGCCAAGGTCCGGCGGCCCCCGGGGGACGGGGACCCGCGGGGGAGGGCTCAGGGGGCCGGGGACGGGGCGAGCGCACACGGGATACGCGACCGGAAACCTTACCGCGCGGGGCCGCCCGTAGGCCGTCCGCCCGCGCCCCGCGGCCGCCCCGGTCGGCCCCGGCCCCCCGTCCCTCCCTTCGGGACCGAAGGGGGGCGGGGCGGCCGGCGCCCGGCACCCGGGAGGCCGAGGGTCCGCGGCGGGGCCCCGCGCCCATGGAACAGCACGCACCCCGTGGCCCGTCCCCCGCGGCCCCCCCGCGCGCCCCTAGGGGCCCGAGGGGCCCCACGGCACGGGGGTCGCGCAGCCCGGGCCCCGCGGGGCCGAGCGCCCGTCGCCCAAGCCCAGCCGGGCCCATGACGGACGCGGCACGCCCCCGCCCCCCGACGCCCCGGAGGGCCCCGGGGGGCGGGCGGCGCGTGTTAGGGGTTGGATTTGAACCAACGTACGCAATGCGAACGGATTTACAATCCATCTCCTTTGACCGCTCGGACACCCTAACGCGCCTAGCCTGGGTGGGACTTGAACCCACATCCGGTTAAGGAAAGGATTTTGAGTCCTCCGTGTCTACCATTTCACCACCTGGCTTGGACGTCCGTGCCCCCGCCCCCCGCCCCGCGGCGCCCCCCCGAGGGGGGCGCGGACGGGGGTCGGAAGGCGCGGGCCGTGCGCCCCCGAGGCGAAGGCGACCCCGCCGCCCCCCCGCGGTCCCCGCCGCAGGGGGGCCGCCGCGCCCCCTCCCCCCCGGAAGCGCCCCCTCCAAGGAGGGGGCGGCGTACCCCACGAAGGGGGGGCGACCCCGACCCGAGCGTGGCCCGGGCCATGGGCCTCGGCAGGACCCCCGGAGGGAGGAACCTGCGGCAAAACGCAAGAGGCGACCCCGGCCAGGGAGCCTCCCCGACCCCGGCCAGGGAGCATTCCCGGGCAGGGGTCGGGGCCGAACCCCCCTTAGGCTACGAGGATCACGCCCCCCCCGGGGGGGCGACGGCGGGGAGGCCAGGGCCCCCCGCGCCGCCGCCCCCCCGCGGAAGCGCCTTCACCCTCACCGCGTCCCCGATCCCGCCGGCGGGGTCCCACCCTCGTGGGTTCCCTCGCCCCCAGCGTCCTCGGGTGCGGCGCCCTGAGGGGCGGCGTCGGTCCCCCGGCCGCGGGACGTCCCGTCCGTCCCCGCCGTCCCCGCCGTCCCCGTCTCCGGGGCCTCGGGCGCCGGAGACGCCGCGGGGGGCGTGGCGGCAGGCCCCCGTCCCCGCGCCCGGTGGGGCCGGGGCGACCCGTCCGCGGCGCCCCCCGCGGGACCCTCGGCCCCGCGGGACGCCGCGACCGGACCGGCCTGGGGCCCCTCCGTCGAGGGAGGCGTCGCCGCCTCCCCCGTCGAGGGAGACGTCGCCGTGTCCCCCGGCGAGGGAGCCGTCGCCGCCGACCCTTGAGGGGCCGTTCCGGCCGTGGGGGCCGGCGCGCCCGAGGCGCGCGCGATGGGCACGCCCCACCCGTCCACCAGCTCGCCCACGCGGACCATGGGCTGGTCGTCCAACCCGATGGGCACGCCGCGGAAGAGGCGCGGCCCCATGGCCCCGCCCTGGTAGTACCCCGTCTGCCAGGCCACGGCCCGACGGATCATGACCGTGTTGCCCTGGTCGTCCACGCCGGGCACCACCTCCAGGTTCCCCGTGGCGGCCAGGTGCCGCCGCATGGTCTCCTGGTCGAAGAACCTGTGGGACGCCCTGATGCGGGACAGGTACTGGGCGGACATGATGTAGGACTCGAGGTCCACCCCCGCCCGCCGCTGCCACGGTTGAAACTCGCTCACGGTCCGCGCCATCAGGAGGGCGATGCCCATGGCCCACCGGCGCTCCACCCCGTTCCGCTCGATGGCGTAGATGATCGGCGCCAGGGCGTCGAGGATGGGGGACACCGTCGCCTGGACCCAATCCTGCTGGGCGGCGGTGAACCGGCGCCACGGGGTCCTCAGGAAGTGGGGCCAAAGGATGACCGCCGGCCCGGTGTACTGCCAGGCCCTCGGTTCCGCCAGGGCCAGCCCGATGATGTGGCGGCGGCGCATGTCCGCCTCCATCTCCTCGCGGCTGGCGTACCGTCCCGAGACCCCCGGCGTGGCGATCACGACGCGGTCCGGGAGCCACACGTTGCGGAACCGGCGCAGCCCGTCGGGCCCGCTGCCGAACGCATAGCGCTCCAAGGCTCGGGCCAGGGCCAGGTTGTTCTGGATCCGGGTCCGCTGGTCCGCGGTCAACGGCCGCAGCACGGGCCGCGTCGCCGGGCCCTGGGCCGGCGTCGAGGATTGGCCCTGAGCGGACGCCCCAGCGCCCCCGTTCGCCGGCGCCTGGGGCGTCGGCGCGCCCCCGGCCCCTTGGGCCCCTTGGGCCCCTTGAGCCTCGTGAGCCTCCTGGGCTTCGGGAGCCGGCGCCTCCGGTTCCGCCGGAGCGCGGCGAGGGGCGGGGACCAGGGACGCCAGGGCGTGCCAGGCCCGGGTCAGGGCCTGGATCGCCCGCGCCACGGCCGCCGCCACCCGCGCCACGCCCCGCCGCCCCTGGGCCGCCGTGCGCCGGGCCCACCCTCGGACCGGCGCGATCACCCGCAGGGCCGGGGTCATGGCCAGCCGGACCTGGTCCGGCCGGCCCAGGATCGGCGGGATCGGGGTGCCCTCGGGGTAGGCGACCGCCCCCCGCTCGGGCCTCCACGCGAACGCCCCCGCCCACCCCAGCCTCGGCAGGATGGCCCACACCAACCGACGGTACATGTTTTGGCTCAAAGGCTCGGCCCACCCCCTCCGCCTCGGCCGCACCCCGTCCGGGGAAGGAGCGGCCGTCGCGGGGGGGGTGTCGGCGGCCGGGGTGGCCGCCGGCGCCTCCTCGGCCTCCGCCGCGTCCCCACGGCCCCCCCCGGATCCGGATCCGGATCCGGACGCGAGGGCCGCCGGGTCCACGCCGGGGTCCGTGGCGGCCCCCTCGTCCGCGTCGGACCCACACCCCTCGCCCGTGGGGCAGCCGCCCTCGGCCCCTCCGGATCCGGACGCGGAGCCGGGGGAGGCCGTGGCGGATTCCGACGCGACGAGCTCCTCCAGGGCCCTCGCCCTATCGACGTGGGCGTCGGGCACCATGAGCAAGGCCTCGAACCGTGCGACCTGGGCCGGGGTCAACGCCCCGCCCCCCTGGTCCGAGGCCCCCTCGGTCGCTCCGGTGCCCGCCTCGACCCTCGCCTCCTCGGCGGCCAACGCCGCCTCCTTGGCGGCCGCGCGGTCCGCGGCGGCACCGCGCCCCTCGCGGTCCGCGGCGCCCTCCCGGGCCCCGACGCCCCGGCCCTCGGACGGCCCGCGGGGGTCTCCCGGGGCCGAGGGGTCGGAGCCGTCGGAGCCGTGAGGGCCGCCCGCGCCGCGAGGGGCACCGTCTCCAGCCTCATCCCCAGCCCCGTCGGGGCCGGGGCCATCCCCGTCGTCCCCGTCGGAGCCGTCCCCATCGGAGCCGTCCCCGTCGGGGCCTCCGCCAGGGAGCGCGCCCTCGTAGGGCACCGACGGCACCCGGGGCACCGTGAAGAACGCCGCCCCGCGCTCGGTCATGGCGAGGCGCGTGGCCCTGGCGTCGGGGTCGTTTTCCGTGGACGCCATGGCCGCCGAGGCTTGGACCAGGATGGACGCCTCGTCCAGGGGCCCGAAGCGCCCCTCGCGGGCGAGGGTGTACGGCCCGTGGACCGGCAGCGCGGCCTCGAGGGCCGCGGCGTCGGTGGGCTGCGCCCCGTGGGGCAGGCCAGCGTAGGCCCGCAACGTCCCGCCCATGGCCCCCGCCCCCTCGGGCGGCATGTCGTAGGCCCCGCGGGCGGCGAACTGGGGGTTCTGGCGCAGGGCGTGGTAGGTCTCCTCGGCCCGCGCGCTCGCCAAGGTCCCGGGAAGGGCCTCGGGCGCCTCCCTCGCCACCGTGCGGTGCAGGCGGGGCGCCGTCGCGTTCGCCTTCAGGGTCCCGGCCTTCGCGGCGTCCTCGATCCCCTTGGACTTGTCCAGGCGCAGCCGGGAGTCCTCCCACGCGGCCGCCGCCTCCTTCCCCAAACGGTACAGCCGCATGGTGTACCCGGCTTGGGTGATCACGTGGCCCTCGTCGACGTCCAACCCGTGGAGCACCCGGGCCTTGCCGTCCTCCGCGCGGGCCTCGGCCGTCCTCGTCCCCACGAAGCCGCGCCCCTCGCGCCGGGTCGCCCCGGCCGGGGACGCCGCCTCGGGGGCGGCGGAGGACCCGGGGGTGTCCCCCGCCGCGGACGCGGAGGCCTCGGAGGCCTCGGCGACCGGGGCGAGGGACGTTGCTCCCGCGGCGGACGTGGAAGCCTCGGAGGCCTCGGTGACCGGGGCGAGGGATCCCACCCCGGCGCCGGAGTCCCCCGCGGCCGCCTCGTCCCCCGAGGCGGGCGCGGGGACCACGACGGCCTCCTCGAGGGGTCCCTCCGTCGCCGGTCCCGCGCCCCCCGCGGGGGCGATGGCCTGCCAGACCTCGACGATCTCCCCCCCGACCCGGGTCGAGGCGGGCATCCGCTGCGCCCGCAGGATACGGTCCCCCTCGCCCTCGGCCACGGAACGGCGCGCGTTCGCCTCCAGGGCCGGCAGATGCCGGCTCTGGCGCGCGGCGTCGTCCAGGTCCAGGACCCGGGGGTCGGGCACCAGGGTCAACGCCCTCGCGTCCACCGGCAGGGCCGACGACGCGGGGAACATGGCCGTTTGGGCCTCGTTGACCACGAGGTGCGCCTGGCCCTGGGCGTTCCGGACGAGGCGCGATTGCGCCGGCAGGTGCGGCTCGATCTGGACCGGCGCGACGGCCGCGTCCCGGCGGGGCCCCGTGTCGGTCGCGTAGACCGTCAACGTATGGGCCGCCTCGACCTCGAGGTTCTCCCCGAGGGCCGCCCCCGGCAGGGCCGCCGCCCCGGCGTGCCCGGTCCGCCCGGGCGCGCCGGGGACGGGGTCCGCCAGGGCCCTCGTCGTGGCGTCCCGCAGCCCCTGGGCCCCGGCCGTCACCATCTGGGCGGTGACGAAGAGGGCCCTGTGGCCGTGGTTCAGCAGGGCCTCGGCGCCGGGCAGCGCCACGGACGGCGCCGCGTCCCGAGGGGCGGACGCGTCGACGTCCTCCGGCCCAGCGCCCTCCGCGGGGGCTGCGGCGTCCGGGGCCGCGGCGTCCGGGGCCGCGCCCACGGGGGCCCCCAGCATGCGCACGGCCGCCAGCTGGCCCTGGTACTGCCTCTCGTAGGCCCGCAGGGTGGCGGGCCACATCACGGTCTCCGCCGCCGCGATCCTCCGCTGGAGGAACAGGTCCACCCGGTGGGCGTGGACCGGGTCCAAGCGGTGGCGCAGCAGGCGGTGGGTGATGTAGGCTTCCCGCAGGGCGTCCACCCGGGAGGGCACCAGGCGCCGCCCCTGGGGCTGGACGGTGTCCCGATGGGCGTCAAACCCGACGGGCCCCAGGGCTTCCTGGCGCGCGTCCTGGGCGGCGCGCGTCCCGCTGACCGGCCGGCTGAGCTCCGCCCACGCCGCCTCCGCCTGGGCGCGCTGCTCCGCCAGCTCCGCCGCGGTGAAGAAGCTGGGCGTCCGCACCAGGGCCGCCTCCTCGGCCCGGCCCTGGGCCGTGAGGGGCGTCCGCGGGAGGAAGCCCTCGGTGAATTGGCTGACGTTGAGGGTGGCGAGGCCGCGGAACCTGACCTTGGTCGCGAAGAGGCTCGCGAGGTTCCCCCGCCGCAGGCGCTGGCGCTCGGCCAGGGCCCTGCCTTGCTCCACGAACGTCTTCCACGCCGCCGTGGCCGCCGTGGAGGCCGCGGTCCGCGCCTGGGCCTCGGCCAGGGCCGCGGTGTAGGCCCCGTGGGCGTCGTCCCAGGCCTGCCACGCCGCCGCCACCGCCGGGCTCACGCCCTCGGGCGGCGCGGGCATCGCCGCCTTGGCGTCGGTGTACGCCTCCAGGGTCGCGGTCCTCGCGGCCTCGGCCCTCGCCACCGCCGCCTCGATCTCGGCCACAGCCTCGCGCGCCTCCAGGAACGCCGCCCCGGCGTCGGCGGCCGCCGCCTCCAGGGAGGCCAGGCGCGCCCGCCCTTCGTCGGCCAGGGCCCCCGCGTCCCCGGCGTGGGCCAGGGCGGCCCGTTGGGCCTCGACGGCCTGGACGGCCTCGGTGTGGGCCGCGCCCGCCGTGTCGGCCGCCCCCTGGGCCGCCTCGGCGACCGCGTAGAGGCCGTCCAGGGCCTCGTTCGCCTCGTCCATGCGCGTCCGGTAGGGGGTCAAGGCCGCCGCGTCGGCCTCGGCCAGGGCCTCGGCGCCGCCGTCCAGGGCGGCCACGGCGTCGCGGGCCCGATAGACCGCGTCCATGGCCGCCGTGGCGGCCTCCCAGGCCGCGTCCTTCGCCCGCAGGGTGGCCAGGTTGGCCTCGGTCAGGGCCCGCCCCTGGGCCGTGCGGGCTTCGAGCCAGGCCTCCCACGCCGCCGGACCGGCGGCGTGGGCCTCGGCCTCGCTCTGGCCGTTCACCTCCAGGCCGGCGAGGTCGACCAGGGACGCGAGGAGGGCGGCCCCCATGTGGGGATCGACCCGCCCGGCCGCCTCGGCCGCGTCGGCCGCGACGGCCCTGGCCAAGGCCGCGCGCCTGGACCCGACATCCCCCGCCCGGGCGTGGATGATCCCCTGGGCCGTCTCCGCCTGCTCCAGGCGGGTGGGCGCCTCGAGGAGGGCGCCCCAAAGCTCCCGGGCCCAGCCGGCGGCCACCGTGGCCCGATCCCTGGGGCAATGGTACGCCGCCAGGGGCTTGACCACCTTGGCCACCAGGTTCAGGTACAGCCGCGCCCGCTGCTCCATGGCCCACTGCCACACGGGCAGGGAGGGGTCGACGCACGCCCTGCGCGCCGGGACCAGGTCCAGGAGGATCCGCGCGTCCACCTGGACGGGGTCCACCCGCAACCGGCCCTGGGCGTCGGTGTACAGGGCCACGCGCCCGCCCACCCGCTGGCCCACGGGCACCTGCTGGGCCTCGGCGTCCTCGGCCGTGGCGATCACCTCCCCTTGGGCCGTGGCCCGGACCCACCCCTGGGCCACCAGGGATTCGAGGACGGCCTCGGCCGTTCGGCCGGGGGTCGCCCCCGCGGGCTCGGCCACGCCGCGGCCGGGCGTCAAACGCACGACAACCTCCCGGGGCGTCCACCCCTCGTTGGGCGCCCCCGGCACCTCCCCGCGGTTGGCCACCAGGTCGCCGACGAGGTCGGCGGTGGCCTGGACCCCGTCCCGGTACACGGGGGTCCCGTGGAAGAGCCCCAGGTCCACCAGACGCTGGAGGTCGGCGGACAGGTTGGTGTCCTCGTCCACGTGGGCCCCCCGGCGCAGGAACGTGACGATCTCCCGGATCAAATCCCGGCACCGGGTGTAGGTGGCCGCCTCCTCGACTCGCCCGTCCAGCACGCGGCGGGCGATGGCGTCCAGGAAGGCGCGGCGGGCCGCCTCAAGGTCCTCCGCCTCACCCCCGCTCCCGGGGGCGGAGGGCCCTTCAGGGCCCGGCACCGGCGTCTCCGCTCCCTCGGCGCCGGCGCCGGGGCCGGGGGTGACGCGGGCCTCGGGGACCGGGAACGCGCGGGCCGACCCCGCGGCGAGGCGGTCCGGGGTCACGAGCACGCCCTCGATCTGCACGGCCTCGGCCGGCTCGGCGCCCCCCCGGCGCTCGGCCGCGGCGGCGAGCACCGCCTGGGCCCGGCGCACCGCCGCCGTGGCCTCGGGCGCGTCCGCCGCCGCCATCAAGGCCTGGCCCTCGGCGCGCACGGCCGGGTCCGCGTGGGCCAGGAAGAGCCGCGCCCGGCCCCGCCGGGCCAGGTCGGCCCTCACCACGGCCTCGGCCCTGGCCTCGGCGTTCACGGGCACGATGCTCCGGCCGTCGGGCCCGAACCCGGGCGTGCCCCGGGTGCGGGCGTTGACCACGTCCGCCCCCGCCACGACGGGCTCCCGAGCCCCGTCCTGGGCCTGGTCGGCGCGCACCGCCAGGGCGGCCCGCCCGAGGGCGTCCGCCGCCCCTTGGCTCAGGGCGTACCCCCCGACCCTGGCGTTCATCAGGGCCGAGGTCCCGTTGAGGGCGACCCCGATCCCGAAGGGGTGCTGGCCGAAACGCGCCCTCGCCAGGGTCAACGGCCCGGCCTCCAGCCCCCCCCGCAGGGTGTCCAAACGGTGCTGGGCGTCGGCCACGCGCCGGTTCGGCGCCTGGTGCACGGTCTCCAGGACGTCGATGTAGGTGTCGAGGACCTGACGGTTCAGGCGCTCGTTGCGCGCGAGGGCCCACTCCGCCTGGAACGCCAGGGGCGTGGACGCCCACCACGCCCTCTGGTCGGCGGGCCCCAGGAGCTGGGGCGCGCCGGCGGACCGGAACGGGATCCCGTGGACCTTGGCCTCGGCGAGCTTCGCCGCCCGCCAGAGCTGGGCCTCGAGGGCCTCGTGGCGGGTGCCCATGGACGGGAAGATCGCCCGCACCTCGGCCTGGGCGTCCTCCCTCTCGTCGGTCCCCTCGTACCGGGTGAACAGGGCCCGGGCGTCCCGGAGGGTCTCATCCAGCCACGCCTCGAAGGCCCGGTGCCACTGGGCGTTGACGGCCCCGGGCACCAGGGACCCCGTGGCGCTGCAGGGCACCCACCGCACGTAGGTGGCGTTCCCGAAGCGCGGGTCCCCGAAGACCGCGGGCCGGGTGGGCCTGACCTTCGTGCCGGCCTTCGCCATCGCGCGCACGTACTGGCTCACGGCGCCCTTCACCTCGGGCGTCACCCCCTCGTGGCGGAGGGTCGCCCGCTCCGCCTCGGTGGCCCTCGCCAGGCTGTCCACGAGGCGCGTCAGGTGCTGGGCGTCCGCGTGCCTGAAGGGGGCCAGATGGGCGCCGTAGGTGAACGCGACGGGCGCGTACCCCCTGGCCGGCCCCCGCAAAAACCGCCACGGCCTCGCGCCCGTGGCCTCGGCCACCCCCAGGCGAAGCCACGTCCGCTCGTTCTCCAGGCTGTCCTGGCCGAACGCGAGGCGGGTGTGGTGCTGGGCCGGCCCGTCGCTGCCCCACCGCACCACCTCCGCCACCATGACGTCCGTGGCGGTGTTGGTCAGCAACGCCTCGAACAGGGGCGTGCCGGGGGCCAAGCCGATCCGCGCCGCCCCCGGGGACACCCCGCCCCGGAGGGCGCCGGTCCCCGCCTCGGTCAGGGCGACCAACGCCCCCCTGGCCATGGCGCCGTGGGCGCGCTGCTGGATCACCCCGTGGGCCGACACCTGGAACTCGGTCGCCACGGGCACCCTCGACGCCCGGACCACGAGGGCCCGTGCGCGGGCCCCCTCGGAACCGGCCTCGGAACCGGCCTCGGAACCGGCCTCGGAACCGGCCTCCGACCCCGCCTCGGACGACGTCGGCGTCGGCGTCCAGGCCAGGGGCTCCTCGAGGACGGGCGCCCGGGGACGGACCAGGTCCGCCACCCGGGTGCCCAGCCAGGCTAGGCCCCGTCCCACCCCGCGGAAGGGCGCCTCCACGGCGTGCCACGCGGCCGCGCCCCAGCGCCGGGCCCACGCGCTCACCCCGTCCACGAACGCGCGCGTGCGCCCGGCGAAGGCCCGGGGCTGCACGTCCTGGACCGCCTCCAGGGCGGCCCTCGGCGCCAGGGGCACCCGGGGCCGGGGTGCCCGGTGGGCCACCCCGTGGGGGGCGACGTCGGCCAAGGCCTCGAGGGCCCCCGCCTCATCGTCGAGCCCCTCGCCCGCCGTGGGCCGGGCGTCGGACCGGTCGAGGGCCTCGCCCGCCACGAGCTGCCGGAGCAGGTCCTCGTCCTGGCAGTAGGCCACGAACCCCGTGAACCCCGCCGCGGCCTGGAGGAAGATTACCTCGCCGTGGAGCCAGGTGATAAACGCTTCCCACACGTCGGGGCCGGCGAGGGTGCGCCCGGCGAGCAGGACCTCCCCGAGGGCCCAGTAGCCCCCGTACAGGAACACCATCGCCCGGGCCACCATCTGGACCGCGAACAGGAAGAGGGGGTTGAAGGGCGCGACGATCGCCCCCGCCAGGACGTAGGCGAAGATCGCGGGCAGGTGCCAGGTCAAGAACCCCACCACCCCCCCCACCAGGGTGAGGGTCACCCGCGGCCGGGACCATCCCTGGGCGTGGGCCCGGGTGGCCACGTCCTCCAGGAGCATCCAGAAGGCCCTGACGGACCGGGGCCCCACGAGGTTTTGCCCCGGGGCCGACGGCCGCAGCAGGGTGCACCGCTGGATGACCCAGGTCAGGGCGAAGGTGGCGGTGAAGCACCGGAAGAGCTTCCCTCGGGCCGCCCTCGCCCCATCGGCCGCCGGCGTCCCGGGCCGACGGCACCGGTCCAGCAGGGCCTGAAGGAAGGCCCGGTGGCCGGCGCGGAAGGGCCCTTGGACCCTACGCGCCCACCGGGGCGCCACCCCCGGCACCCCGAGGGCTCCCAACGCCCCCACGAGGGCGAAGGTCACCGCCCCCAGGGCGGTGAAGGCGGGCCCAGCCTGGCGCGCGTCGGCGAGGGCGGGCACCGCCCCCTGGGCGAGGGCCCCCCCGACGAGGCCCAGGGCCTCGCCGCTGACCGCCCAGGCCTCGGGGTCGAGGCCGGGGGTCGTCCAGCCGAACGCCCCGGTGAGGTACACGACCGGCCCGAGGGTGACGTAGGGCGCCCGCGCCACGGCCCCCGGCACCACGGCCAGGAGTCCCGGCAGGGCGTTCAGGCCCCCCTTCAAGGCCCACCCCCCGTGGTCCCGAACCCAGGCCGGAGCCCGAGCCAGGAAGACTCCCGCGGCGTAGGCCCCAACGAGGAGCATTCCGACGAGCAGCACCGCCGCGAGGGCCGGACCGCCGACCACCGTGGCCCCCAGGGCCAGGCCGAGGGTGGCCACGAACTGGCTGCCCGCGGCCACCGCCCGGTAGAGGAGCGATGCCCCGTACTCCCGGGCGAAGCTGTGGTGAACGGCCTGCAATCGCTTCCCCAGGCCAGGGAGGATGAAGGCCATGGACACCACGAGTACAACGAAGACCGCCCCCAGGGCTGGTCGAGGATCCTGAATCATGCTATCCAAAGCCGGGGCGTACAAGCCTGACGAAGACGCAGGGTACGTACGGTGCATGGACCTTATGGGGAGGGGGGGTATCGTGTGAGGATACGCAAGAGGGCGAACCAACCTTCGGAAGACTGTCAGGACCGGGGGGAATCCCTCGCGGAACCCCAGGATACCGGTGCCCCCTTGGGCAGGCACCGACGTCCTAGGGCCCTGGGGGACGCCTCTTTTCGAGGCATTTTAACGCGAGCTGCGTCGTCCATACACTCCTCCTTGGGGAGATCGTATGCGGTCTGCTCCCACGTGGATGTCGCGCGGGTTGACCCCTGAGACCTCGCGACGATCGGTTTGCGGTTCTTTTGCAGGGCAGGCCCGGGGTATACCCGGGCGTCACCCCGCACTCCCCGCGGTACATCCCCATAAGGCCCAGCGTCCGTCGGGGCCAAGGGTGGGTCCCCCGGACTCCCTACGTCTCAGGAGGCGTGGGTCGCAGCCCCGCCCCTGCTGGGCCCCAATTTCTGGGGGTAGTTTGGACAAAGGGAGAGCTTCGCTCTCCCCGCTTCGTGAGCTCCACGTTCCTCCCGGGGAGCGGGGGGAACGGGGGGCTCTGCGCCTTGGGGGACTCGAACCCCCCGGACCCAAGGCCCCTTGGGACCTGGGATTCCGCACCCGGTGAGCCGCAAGGCCTGGGGGAGCGAAGCCCCCCCAGGCCAATCTACACCCCACCTCTCACTCCCGTCTCCCCCCCATGGTTTTTTTGACCCAAGAGCACCCCCCTGAAACGGGGCCCTTACCCCCCCAGCCAGGAGGTACTTTGCGCGCAAAGTACCTCCCGGCGAGGGGGGTAGAGGCCCCGTTTCAGGGGGGTGCCGAAAGGGGGGGTGGACGCGCGTGCCACGGCCCGACGCGGGCGGGGCCGGCCGCCCCCCCGGGGCCCTCCAAGCCCTCCGGGCTCCCCGGCGCAAGGGTGTCGCGCCGGGGCTCCGAAGGTCCGGAAGGGGCGGAGGGTCGGCGTTACCGCCTGCGACCGCGCCGGGGACGCGCGTCCCGCGCGTGCCGCGCGCGGGACCCATCCCGCGCGTCCGCCGCGCGCCAGGGTGCCCGCGCCGCCCACGCCCGGAGGCCCGTCGTCAGCGCCCCCCAGGCCCCGACCGCGCCCCCGCGGAGGACCCGGAACGCCCGCAGGACCGCGCGCGCGACGACGCCGGGCCCCAGCCGCGGCATGTCGTGGTACCCCTCGCCCGGAGGCGCCGGGACCCCTTTGGGCAGGGCGCGCGGCCCCGACCAAAGCTCCCACGCGAAATCGCCCCCCCACCCCAAGCGGGGCAGGAGCGCCCACGCGAGGCGACGCCACACCCACATCACCCACGTATCCCGACGCTCGGCCGCCACGGCGGCCCGGCGCCGCTCATCCTTCGTCGGCCTGTACCGACCCATCCGCCGCGCCCGCTCCTTGGCGATGGCCAGGGCCGTCGCTTCGGGCACCAGGCTGGCCTTCACGCCGAACGGCCCCCCGTCGTCCTGCTCCCTCACGGACGCGGCGAAGAAGCGCGGCGCCGTGGACGGCCCCTGGCCCCCGCCCGCGCCAGACCCCGAGGGATCGGACCCCGAAGGCCCGGACCCCGAAGGCCCGGACCCCGAGGGCCCGGACCCCGAGGGACCGGACCCCGAGGGCCCGGACCCCGAAGGCCCGGACCCCGAGGGCCCGGACCCCGAAGGCCCGGACCCCGAGGGCCCAGACCCCCCGGAGCCCGACGCGCCGGACCCGGACGCCCCGGAGCCCGAGGCGCCGGATCCCGACGCGCCCGACCCCGAGGCGCCGGACCCGGACGCGCGCGCGGTCGAAGGCCCCGCCTCGTCCCCGCGGCCCAACGGCGAGGGCAGGATCGCCGTGAGGCCGATGCCCCCCGGGGCGGGCTCCGACCCCACGACGATCGCCGGCCTCGTCCACCCCTCGAGGGCCTCCTGGTCCTCCGCCAACAGTTGCTGCGCCAACGCGGCATCCAAGGCCACCTGCGCCGCGATGGCCGCGCGTCGGTCCTCATCGTCGGCCCCGGTGACGTACTCCACCACGGCCTTGCCCTTGCCCTTGACGTCGGGCTCCGCCACGGCTTTCCCTTTGCCCTTGACATCCGGGGCCCCTACGCCTTGGCCCTTGACGTCGGGTCCCGCCGCGGCGGTGCCTTTGGGCTCGCGGATCGTGAGGGCGGCCGCCTTCGGCCGCGGTTTGGCCAAGAATCCCTTGGCCAAGCCGGCCCCCTTGGCCGGGGCGGCCTTGGGGGGCGCGGCCTTGGCCGCCGCCTCGGCGGCGTCCGCCGCCCGGGCCGCGAGGGCGGCGTCGGACGCCTCCAGCGCCGCCCGGGCGGCAGCCGCCACCTGGGCCGCGAGGGCGGCGTCCGACGCCTCCTGCGCCGCCCGGGCGGCGGCCGCCGCCTGGGAGGCGGCCACCTGGGGCGCCACCCGCGCCTCGGCCGCCGCGGCGGCCCGCGCCGTGGCCTCGGACCGTCCGGCCCGCGCCTCGGCCACCGCCTCGGACGCCCGCGCCGCCTCCTCCCGGACCAACGCCGCCGGGCCTCCTTCTACGGAGGACCCTACGGAGGACCCTGGGACGGAGGCCGCGGCGACCGACCGGGACGGCGCGCCCAAGGCCCTCGCCACCGTCCCCTGGCGGGCGCGCCGGGCCGCGGCCGCTTCGGCCGCGTCCCGCGGCACCCGCCGCGCCGTGACCTCCCCGAGCCCCACGGGCTCCGTCGGCCTCGAGGGACCTCGCCGCGGGCGTCCGGGGCGGACCCCCGCCGCCGCCGCCGTGGCCGCCTTCGACGCCTTGGCGACCGCCTGGGTCGCCCGGCCCAACGCCTCCGAGTCCGGCCCCGTCCCGGGCCGCACCGGGGCCGGCGGGTGGCCGAAGGGATGGCCCCCGCCCAACCTGTCCAAGCCCTGGTGGAGGTAGACGCGCTGGGCGTCCATCTCCACCCACCCCATGGCGTCCGACGCCAGGCGTTGGATGGCCTCCTCGGGCACCACGGCCCGCCCCGGCCGGGGCGCCCCCCCGTCGACGTCCCGGTCCAAGGCGAACGCCCCCGTCGGCGCGGGCAGGCGTTCGATGGCGGCCAGGATCGCCGCGTCCGTGGGCGCCGCGGCCAAGGCGGCCCGGTTCTGGGCCTGCAACGCCCGGGCCCCCTCGACCTCGGGCGGCACGACCCCGTCCCTCAGGGCCACGAGGTTCGCCGCCACGGCGTCCTCGTCGGCCCAACTCTGGGCCATGACCCGGCGGGTCAACGCCCCGTGGTACCGCTCCAGATCGGGAATCCCGGCCAAAGGACGCAACGTCCCCCCCATGCCCGAGGGCTCCGGCGTGCGCCCCGCCTGGGTCTGGTCCCGGTCGAAGGTCACGCGCACGCTGGCGATCAACGCCCGCCAGGCGCGCACGTGGGCCCCGTAGGACCGATCGGCCCCGGGGCCCCCCGGGACGGTGGCCCTGACCGTGGCGTGGAGGGGCGCCGGCCCCGCCCGCAGCACCGCGCGCGCGGCCTCCCGGGCCGCGCGGTCGGCCTCGGCCCCCGTCGTCCGGGTCCACGCCTCGGTCACCACCCGCTCCACGGCCTCCCGCGCGGCGCTCAACGCCTCCGCCCGCGCAGGCGCCTCCTTCCGCGCCTCCTCCTGGGCCGCCGGCGCCTGGGCCTGGCTGCGCGCCAGGTCCGCGGCCACCTCGGCCCCCATGGCGCCGTAGGTCGCCACGGCCGCGCGCACCGGCCCGCTGGCGTCCAGGGCTTCCCGCTGGGCGTCCAACGTCCGGTTCCAATCGGGCAACAACCCCGCCACCTGGCCGAGCAGGGACGCCCGGGTCACGATGGCCGCCGTAGCGTCCAAGCCGTGCAGGGCGCGCCAGCGCCCCCCGGGGGTCCGCTCCGCCGCCCGCGCCCCGGCCTCCACGGCCCGCGCGCGGGCCGAGAGGTCCCCCCGAGCCTCGGGCAGACGCCGCGTCGCGCCCTCGGCCCCCTCGGGGGCCCCCTCGGGGCCCTCGGCCGGGGTCCGGACCTCCTCCCCGGCCCCCACCGCCCTCGCGGGGGCGACGGGCACCAGGTCGATGGCCGCGTACCTCGGGATCCGGAAGGCCCGGGCGGGGTACAGGGCGCTCTGCACCGGGTCCACCTCGGGCAGCCCCCGGTGCAGGACGAACCGCTGGGGCGCCCGGTTGGCCACGGTCGCGGGGTCCCGATCCTCGGGCCCGCCCGCCTCCACCGCCACGGGCCGGCGGGGGTCCACCGTCGAACGGTAGATCGGCAGGGGGTGGGTCTCCTCGGCCACGGGCATCCACCCCGCCGGGGCCCACCGGGCCGCCGCGGGCAAGGCCACGTCGGCCAGGCGGCGCACCCCGGCGGGCATGCCCGCCCACGCGGGCGCGTCCCACGCCCGCGCGTGGCGCTCGCACGCCATCACGTAGCGCGTGAACGCTCGGGACGAGGCCTCCAACGCCCGGTACCACGCCACGGCCATGGGGCCCGTGGCCGTGGGGTCCCCGGGCGCGGGCGCCTGGCCGATGATGTGGATGGCCGCCATGGTCGCCTGGTGCCGGGCCAGGGTGCCCCGGATCGCCTGGGCCTGGGCCAGCACGTCGACCCTGGCGGTCATGGCCTCCAGGTAGGCCGCCACCCGGTCCCGGCGCAGGTCGCCCCACACCCCGGGCCCCGTGCGCAGGGCGTGGAGGGCCCGGGCGGTCCAGCGGGCCTCGATGGCCGCCCGCTGGGCCGGGGTCCACGCCCCCGCCTTGAGGCTGGTCACCCCGTCCGGCAACCTCGGCGCCAACGCCTCCCGGCGCCGGGACGTGGGGCCCCGCATCAGCGCGTCCCACCGGGACGCCACCTCGGCGGCCTGCTGGGCGAGCTCCTCGGGGCTGTAGAGGAGGATGAGGTCCGTGGCCCCCCGAGCCCCCCCGGGCGCCAGCCCCGCCAACAACGTCTCGAGACGGCGTCCGTTGGCGTCGACCGCGTCCACCGCGTCGGCCGTGGCCAGGAACTCGGCGTCGTACTGGGCCGTATTCAGGCCGAGAAGGGTCCGCCACCTCTGGAGGCGCAGGTGATCCCCCCCGGCGAACGACCCGTCCCCCAGGGCCTGGCGGGCGTCCATGGCCCGCACGGGCGCCCGGTGCACCGCGTCGGCCTCGGCCTCGGCGGCGGCGGCCGCCGCCTGGGCCTCGGCCAACGCCCAGGCGGCGGCGGCCCGGAAGGCCGCGGCCCCCGCGGGGGTCACGGCCCCCTCGCCGTCGGCCTCCAGGAGGCCGGCGTGGGCCAGGTCCTCGGCGCCCAGGGCCGCGGCGTCCCGGGCCTCGGCGGCCGCCTCGGCCGCGGCCCGGGTCCGCTCGACGCTCAGGGCGGCCCCCTCGTACCGGGCCTGGGCCGTGACGAGCTGCTCCTTCCACCGGTCCCGCTCCCGCTCACATTGGCCCAGGGCCCGGTGCACGCTCCGCGCCCGCTGGAAGAGCCCGATGTAGGCGGCATTGTCCTGCCCCTCCTGGTAGGTCGCGTTCGGACGGATCTGAATCCGGGGCACGCCATCGACGATCTGCAACCGGTCCTGGACCCGGGCGCGCGCCGCTTCCTCGAGGGCCCGGGCCTCGTTCCAGGCGTAGGTGCCCTGGGCCAACCGACGCTCGACGTCCTTGACGTTGGCTTGGAGGGGGGTCAACGCGGTCAACGCCACGTTGGCCGCCCTCTGGGCCGCCGCCCTGGCCGTCTGGGTGGCCCGGACGTCGGCGTGGGCCTGGGCCAGGGCGGCGTAGCGCCCGAGCACCCCGTCCACGTCGTCCGCCGCCGCCTGGGCCCGGGTCAGGGCCCCCCGGGCGTCGGCGGTGGCCGCCGTCACGGCCGCCTCCGCCGCCGCCCGGAAGGCCTCCCGGCCCTCCAGGGTCGCCTCCCCGGGCACCCCGGCCACCCGGATGGCGGCGGAGATCAGCTCCGCCGCCAGCACCGGGTCCGCCCACGCGGCCTCGCGCTGCAGCCTCTCCTGGATCCCCAGCACCTGGGCCGCGCGGGCGTGGGCGGGGTGGAGCGGGTGCGCCGCGGGGTCCCGGGCGACGGTCAGCCAGGCATCCCCGTCGACGGGCGCGCGCGCTTGCTCCTCGAGGCCCGTCTGGTCGTCGCGGCCCGTGTCCTGGGTGCCCGCCCCGGGGAGGGCGTCCAGGCCGATGGGCTGACGGTAGACGTTGATGGCCTCCCAGACGCGCGCGATCCAGACCAGGGCCTGGCTCCGCTCCTCGGGGTGCAGCACCTGGCCCATGGGCACCAGCACGTGGTGGACGATGGCCCGGAACACCTTGGCCCGCTCCAGGGGCAACCACGTCTGGATGGGCGTGGCGTGGCCGTCCACGGCCCAGGCCGTCGCCGGCCTGACCTGGACCAACCACCTCGCCACGGCCCTCGTCACGGGGTCCGGCTCGGGGGCGTCGTCGGACCCCACGAAGCCGTGGGGGTCCGTCTCGAGGTCCCCCACGGGCACCCGCAGGCGCTGGGCTTCGCGCGGGTCCACCACCGTGGCGCCGACCCGCACGTGGGCCTGGAGCACGCCCCAGCGCACCAGGGCGGCCGCGAACACCTCGGCGGGGTCGCCCTCGGCCACCCCGGCCTCGGGCACCCCGCCCGCCGGCAACGGCGTGCCGACGCCGAGGGCCCCGCGGCCCCGGGGCATGGGCCAGCCCACGAGGTGATCCCCGTGGACCTGAACCCCCGGCCCCAGGGCCCGCAGGAGCACCGCCTGGAGTTCCGGGGTCATGCCCCCCCGGTGCAGGCCTCCCGGCGTCAGGAGCAGGATCTGCTCCCGCAGGGTGTCCGGAAGCAATTCCCGCGGCGTGGCCCCCAGGGCCGGCGCGCAGGGGTTCACCGCCGGCAGCCTCTGGGACGCCAAGCGATTCGTGGCGAGCTTGACGATGGTCAGGGTCGGGATCTGCCCCGTGTCCACCCACCGCTGGATGAACGCCGGCAGGTTCGTCTCCTCGAGGGTGTGGCACCCCCGCGCGAGGAACGTCACCAGCCCGTCCACGACCGCGCGGCCCCGGTCGGCGACCGGGGTCCCCAGGGTCGCCCCCTCGGTCATGGCCGCCAAGACCGCCTGTTGGAGCGCCTTATCGCGCCTCCGGGCCACCTCGCCCCCTTCGGCGCCCCCTTCGGGGGCCCCTTCGGGGGCCCCTTCGGCGCCTCCTTCGGAGGCCCCTTCGGGGGCCCCTTCGGGGGCCCCCTCGGAGGCCCCTTCCGAGGCCCCCTCGGCCAGGGCTCCCTCGGAGGCCCCCGCCGGAGCCCTCGCGGGCACCTCGTCCGAGGCCCACGCGTTCGGAGCGTGGGTGGGCTCGGGGAGGAAGGCCCGCAAGGCCCCGTTGCCCGGGGGCGTGTACGCGGGGTCCCAAAGGCCCCGATCGGGCCTCGGGCCCCCCCGCCTCGCCCAGGGCGAGGTCTCCGTGGGCACGAGGGGATCGACCCCCGTCGCCCCGCTGACCCGGGGCGTCGCGTGGATCAGGGCGTCGTTTACCTCGGTGAGAGGGTCGCCCGCCGCCCGGGAGTCCACCACGGGGGCGAAGGGCGCCGCGCCGGGGCGCTGGGCGTCCTGGGGCGCCTGGCGCGTCACCACGTCCACGGTCCACCGGCGGTTCCAGTCGAGGATGGCCAGGGCCCGGTGGCCCAAGGCCGCCCCCGCCTCCCGCAGACGCACCGAGGTCGCGTGCAGCCACGCCCACGCCCGGGCGCCCACCGTCAGGCGGGCCCCCTCGAGGCCCAGGGCCCGTTGGGTCACCCCGTAGGGGAGGGTCGCCGGGGTGGGCGTGGCCGCCCCCCCGATCGTCCCCTCCAACCCCCCGGGCACCCACGGCGCCGCGGCCGTGGCGGGCCTGACGGCCCCCTCGGCCCCCTCGGCCCTTTGGACCGCCTCCCGCCCCCGCGCCAACGCCTGGGCGGCGAGGCGCGTCAAGGGGAGCCCCGCCCGATGGCTCCGCATCATGGCCTCGACCGGGTTGATCCGGGAGGCGATCGCCCCCGGGTTCTGGGCGAAGGCGCCCCGATCCGGGGCCCCGGGCACCTGGGCCCGGAGGTCGTCACGGATCTCCCCGTCCTCGCGCAACCACGCCGCCGCGACCTCGGCCGCGAGGGCACCCTCCGGGGCCTCGCCGCCCCGGGGGGCGTCGGGGGTCGAGGCCCGAAGCCCCGCCTCCGTCCCCGCGTCCGACGGGGCCCCAGCCTCGGCCGCCGCCTTGGCGCGCGCCGCCGCGTCGGCCCCTCCCGCGTCCCCCGAGGAGGGCGCGAGGGGGGCGACGAAGGTTGCCCCGTCCCGGGTCGCCTGCCTCAGCCCCCGGACGTTGGCCACGAGGGCGTCGGCGTAGCACCCCAGGATGTGGCGGTTTTGGGCCGTGTTCACCCGCACCGCCAGCTCCACCTGCCTCGTCACGGGCAGGTCCACGAAGGCCATGCCCTCGGCCTGGCGGCGCGGCCGGGGCGACACCAGGTGGGCCACGTCGGGGGTGGCCATCTGCCTGGCCAGGACCACCGTCATCGCCCAGATACGACGCTCGGTGTCCTCGTGCTCGGTCCCCATGGCGGGGAAGAGCGCCTGGACCTCGGCGTCCCCGGGGTCGGCCGCGTGGATCGCCCGGGCCTCGTTCCAGACCCGCTCCGCCCACAGGGCCACCACGTGCTCCTCGGCGTAGGCGTAGACCGCCGGGCTCAGGGTGCCCGTGGCCGTGGTCGGCACCACGCGCACCCACGCCCGGCCGGTCCACCCGAACCGCCGCGGCAGGTCCATGACCCCCCCACGGTCGGGGAAGGCCTCATCCCCCACGACGGTCCGGGCCTTGGGCGCGGCGGCCTTGGCGGCCCCCTTGCCCTTCTTTTTGCCGCCCCGGTCGGCCTTGGCCTGGGCCCGCGCCTCGGCCTGGGCCTGGGCCCGCGCCTCGGCGTCGGCCTCGGCTTGGGCCCGGGCGGCGCGCCAGGCGACGTAGGCCTCCAGCTCCGGCTCGAAGCCGGCGGGCAGGAGCCTCGACGCGGGGAAGGGCAAGTCCCCCGCCAAAGCCTGCCGGGCGAAGTGGATGTCGCTCCGGGTGATGGGCGCGAGGTACCGCCCCGGGGTGAAGAGGACGGCCGCGAAGCCATCGGCCAGCCCCCGCAGGTGGAGCCGCGGGTGCTCCCCGGTGCCCCTCAGGGCCCCGGTGGCCCGCAGGCTCCGGTCGATGGCCACCGCATCGGCGCCGAAGGTCCACCGGGTGTGATCCCGGGCGGGCCCCGCGTCGAAGTGCTGGACGATCCGGCAGGCGGTCGCCCAGTCGATCCCGTCCCAGAGGGCCGGGTTGGCGCGAACCTGGTCGCGGAAGGTCAGAGCCTCCCGGTACGCCCCGTGGGCGAACAGGGGCCGGTCCGCGCCCGGCTCCGCCGGCGCGTTGAGCCTGGGCAGCCAGCTCAACGCGTTCAGGGAGAGGGTGTTGCGCAGCCGCAGGGTCTCCACGTCCTGGATCGCCCACTGCAACGGGGTGGCCTCACCCTGGGCCTGGGGCCCCCCCTCGAGGGTCGCCTCGGGCGGCCGCCCCACGGTCTCCGGCCCCACGGGCCCGATGGGCCGCGCGACGAGGGCCTCCCGGTCCTCCCTCCCGGCGAGGGCCCGAGGCGCGCCGGTCCGAGGGCCCACGGCCCCCGCGACCGGGGCCTGGGGCCCACCGGCCCCAAGGGCCTCGGCCCCCGCGGGCCCCGCTGCGGGCCCCGCAGGCCCCGCCTCGGGCCCCCTAGGACCCGCAGCGGCCCCCCCGCGGCCCGCGGCCGCGGACCGGGCCAGCCTCGCCTCCAGCGCCTCCGAGAGGGCCACGGCGTGGGCCATCCGGCCCGCCGCCCGCTCGCCCGCGGCGAGGGCGATCTCCTCGGGCGTGAGGCGGCGCGCCGAAGCCGCCTCGACGGCTTCGGCCAGGGCCACGTAGGCCGCCGCCGCGCGCTCCCCGGCCGCCAAGGCCAGGGCCTCGCCGGTCAAGGGCGCGGCCGTCGGGGCCGCGACGGCGTGGGCCGCGGGCTCGGGCGTCGCGTCCACGGGAGGGCGCGCGGCGGACGGGGGGAACCAGCCCCCCACCCACCCGCCGACCGCGCGGACCGCCCCGCCCACGGCGGACCATGCGCCCCGAGCCCCGCCCTGGAGCC